>Ga0099822_1009718_pt1 | contig 12052 bp, 7 predicted proteins | sample CowpeawhiteBW_FD_76839 | JGI IMG/M metagenome (GOLD analysis project Ga0099822, IMG submission 76839) | Root nodule microbial communities of legume samples collected from California USA - Cow pea white BW | ecosystem: Host-associated > Plants > Roots > Nodule | place: USA: California | collected... | reverse complement strand
TGGCTGCTTACAGTCGTGTTTATAACACTGCCCAAGAAAATCTTTTTTACCCTATTCCTGCACAAACACAATGATGCCATTGATCAAATTATCTCGTCAGTGAAAACATGATCAAGCAAAGAAATTAGACCCTGGTCCTATTGTATGTATGTGTATGTATACGAACAACAATTATCACCTTCCAGATTAGTTTTGTAAAATTGAGTCATGTGTAAACTTAGGCATAACCTAATTCATACAAGTTCTCTCATTTAGTTTCTGCAAAACCTCTTGCATAAGTTAATTCATTCTACCTTTTTATTCTTTTCTCCTACTAGTACTCACTAAAAAGTTTATCCAAACAGGAGCTAAGTTCATAAAAAATATAATAATGGCAAACTGGGGAACCACAACCTACCAATTTTTTTTCTTTTTTATCATTTAAACTTGGGGAGGGGAGTCAGGCTCTGAACCACAAATGGAAGCATATGAAATTGTATCTTCCTTAGATATAGCCACAAAGTTCAGAGGAGCAGTAGACAATCTTCTCATTTCCTTAAAATATCCATTCTGACGGCCAGAGTAGGACCGCGGTGTCAGTAGTTCAGATGTTGTTCCACCACTTAGGGAGTTCCGGCGAGGTGTAGGAGGCATAGATCCATTGCCATTTGCACGGTAACTATTTGTCTTTCTAAAGCTGTTATTTTTTCTAGGACTAGGTTTAGAACCATAAATGGCTTCCTTTTGATTTAGGAGTAGATCTTGCATCTTCTTATGGTCCTGCAAGATTCAACAAAACACACCAGTGAATCATGTAGCAATGTTTCTCAGAACATCAAAGTTGAAAACAAAGAAAAAATGTTGTCAAAGTAATTTGTTGACAAACAACTAATAAACAAATGTTTACGGTCAAGTAATTTTACCCTGTGTCGTCTCTTCTCTTCCTCTTTCTGTTGTCTGGCCAGTTTATAATCGTCCAATATTGAAACCAACCGTACCTATAGATCATATTGACAATCAAATTTACCTACTAAAAAAGACTTGAAGATGAAAACACAACCAAAATAGTTATTTAGTACTTCAAAGCTCACCCCATCATATAGAAAATGCGTCTTCTTTTCATCTTCCCAGGATAGTGTTTTGTTTATAAGATTGTCAACCATAGCTGGAAAGATAGCATATGTCATTAGAAGAAGTAAAAAGGGCACTGTAAAATAACAGATAACCATGCATGAAAGCAATACCTGGAATTTTGGCTACAGTTATTCTAGCACGTTCTGCACGTTTAAGATTAATGTGTGCACCTCGCCCAGCACTGTACCGATTGTCATCCTGAAATTATTTGCTACTTCAGAGAAAAAACTAAATGATCTAACACTAACAGTGTTCATAAATGAAATCATATTGCAAAAGCACTTATTTGAACTGCAAGACTTGAACTGTCCAATGAAAAGGGAAAAATGATCATGTCTCTGGCGGTATCCTAATTATTGGGCAGCACTATTATTACAGTTTTCTGATAAATGTATGGCATCACAAATACCCACACCAGATTGATAAAGTTTGAACAAGAAGCATAACAAAAATAGACCTGTTATATGATTAATCTCAAAGATACATTAGTAAAACTCAGGATTACAATAAAATTGTAATCTAAGTATTTTCTAAACTTTAGTTGCCTCTACTTTCTCTTCAGACCATCTGTCATGGGCCTTTTTAAGATGTACTCCAGACAAGTGATTTTCAATAATCAATACAAGAATCTCTCTTTTCTAATAAAAAATACAAGGTATATTCAATAATCCTTCAACAAAATATGGTAGCATGTGAAACTTCCAATGAAAATAGAAGAGTTTGGGCAGGCACAAGAAACAAATTATAAAATATAATTTCTCACTTACTTGATTATATTCATCAAGCCAGTTCTCCTCTTCACACGCAGAAAGCCACTTGTCAATCCTATCTGTTACTTCTTTTCTGCTCAAAGCTTCATCTTTTACCTTAACTATCTGTGCTTCAATGTTGGCTAATAGCTCAGAAGGATCCACCAGGCCTATAAAAAAAACAGTAGAATTCAACGTCAGATAATTTCCTTCTAAACCCCCAAAAAAGAATTTTACAGAGGTGACTATGTATGTGTTTGGTTCAACTTATTTAGAGAAATAATCCCATATTTTTGTTCCCTCCCTAAGAGAGCTATGAAAAAAAACATTCTAAGAAAGAAGCTGTTCTGTAACACATACTAAGAGATAGCTTAAAGGTAAATAATCTATGAATAAACTGGAACAGACCAGAATCTATCAATGCACCAGCTTTCTCGGCAGCAGTACTTGTATCTGGTTCAATATGAGTCAATCTACATATTTCCTCTAACTCTGACCTCTTCTTGAAAACAAGTTCTTTCATTCTGCTAGCTTTTAGTTTCGTAAGCCTGTCCACTTCCGCTGAAGCCTGCAAAAAGACTCTTCAGTTTAGGAGCTCCCTCTCAACAGAATAAATTGAAAGAATGAAAAAAAAAATTAAAGGGTGAGGAAACAGAAAGAAACTTCGAGACCTTCTCAATCATCTCTGTTGAAAGAACACCTCGATCAGTGATTTCTGATTCTGACATTCCAACAATAGAAGTAATCCCCATAAAACAGTTTCTGTCTTCTTTTGAAGAATCCATCAAATTCCAAAGTTCAAATAGTTTAGCTACCACATCCTTCAGCTGCATTTTTTAAAGAGTATACTATAAGTCTGAGACCAGAGAAAATGAAGGGAAGAAATTACAAGAACCAATAAACTAAAAAGTATGGAGCCCATAAATCACCTTCTGAATCCTATTTTTCCTTTCTATTTTTAACTTTAGAATGGTCTGCTCTAGGCCTTCCAATGTGCTATTGCTAATATTAGTCGATTGTTCCACCTGAGTCCCATGCAAACTTGGATGCACATCACCCACAGTTTGGCCAAAATCCAACCCAAGTACACTACAAAGAGAATGGACCTCATTCACGCATTGCAAGACCTTTTGAAGACGATCAGACTGAAAAGAAAATGCAAAGAATGAGTTATAAAGGAATATCTATTTAGTAATTGATATGAGAATGCATTTTCTTGTGCCCCAAGATTCTTTCATGAGTGGTATAAGAGAGGCGTTTAAAATAAGGCCAAAAGGGTCACGAAGGCACATATAAGGAAAAATATTAAAAGAATTGATCATTCACAAAATTCAAAGGTCTATGAAAGTTCAAAGATCATTCTACATGATTGATCAAAGGTCAGATTCTTCTACCATAATACAAACCTTTTCCTTTTGAAGAGTTCGGAGATGTGTTTGATATTCGTTAAGTCTTCTATGCGACAAGTCCTGTTCATCCTCAACTGTTGTGATGCTTAAAGAATTACTGACAGAATGGAATCCAAAAATCTCCCCACTTATCTTCTCTATTTGATTCTTTACATCGTCAAACTGCTTCAACCTTTCATCTTTTTTCTTCTTCAGTTCTTCAACCAAAGGTGTGATGGATGCAAGTTTCTCCTTCAGGGAAGAGGATCTCTTATCTATCTTAATCTACAAATTCACAAACAAAAGTATCAGAAAGACATATCATGCAAGTATATCTTTTATCCTCTCAAAGATCAGAAAGCTAACTCCTAGTTATATCTTTTTAGCATGCTCATACCATATGTCACCTTTATCCTCAAATAGGTAGGTCGAAGAAACTCAATCCATGTAAATAAAACAGATACCACCTTGATCAACACATGCAAAGTTCACGCAAACATTCCATACATATTACTCAATACAGGACAATGCTTTGCACATACTTCACATGAACAGTAAAAAGGTGATACTATCCTACATTAATATTCACAAATTCAGATAGTCCTACAGCAGCAGACACAGCTCTTAAGATTTACTGATTCCAGCAACATCAAATAAATAATATCATTTGCGTCCTTTTTTTCATTGGCATGTTGGAGTGAGGGTGCCGGAACATGAGAAGTGGTGATGGAGACATAGTGGAGATTGAAGCTCTAATAACAACTTCACACTCTAAACTGGTGCAAGTTAACCCACAATCTCCTCGGCAATTTTAAATTCATTGATAAATTTGCTTTTTCTTGGTATCCATCCAGACAGCAAACTACTGGAATGTCAGTTAAGAAATTGACTTTTGAACAAAAGGAAATTGCTTTACCGGTGAATGAATATCATGTTCGCCAAGTGAAGCCATTAGTGTCGCAAGCTCTGCTTCCTTGGCAGCAACTGTTTGATGAAAACGTGCTTTTGTGTTTGCGGCCTCATCAACCTTTCTCCTGTATACTTCTAAGCACTCCCTCTCCAGTTCCATCAACATTCGATCTTTGTCTACCTCGCTCTCCCCAATATCGTTCCATATTTGCTGCACACATAACTGTATCGGTCAATCCAAGAAAAAAAAAACAATAGAGTAAAAATGTAACAAATAAAGATTAAAGTGAAAGTGAAAACAACAAATAGTTTGGTAAATCAACAAAACTATAAAACACTACACCAAGGTATAATAATTAAACAGTAGATAAAGAAAGTAACAAGTAAAGAATAAAGTACAAGTGAAAACAACAATCAAATTGGTGATAACTTCCTAGACACATTAATGCAAATCAACAAAACTATAAAACACTACACCAAGCCTAAACAAAATTGTCACCAAATCAGAAACCGGTTCTCTGAGCACAAAGCAACGAGATTAAAGAAACAGTGAACTGTTGTAAAAAGATGGATTATTAAAGACCAAGTCAACTCAAAACTTCATACCAATTGCTAAACTGGTAACTTCTAAAATGCATCAAGAATCCCAATTTGATAAAGTTTGAAACACAGTAAAAAAAAGCTTTCAAAATTCAGACTAAAAAACAAGGAAAATTTAAAAAGCTGAAAAAGGGCCCTTTCAACTTAGGTAATCAATCTCATGAAGAAAGACAAAGCCCCTTTCCTCCGTAATAAAATAACCTACAGAGACCCTATCAGTGCTTCTTTCCCTTTTGACACAGTAAAACAGACAAAAAGTTGACCTGAAGAGAAACACCACATCATTGGGTAGAGAATACTCAAGAAGAAGAAGAAGATAAACGAAAAAGAAAAGAAAAGGGTAGACATATCATGAACAAATAATCACGAGCAGACTCTTCATCACGAAACAAAAAAAAAAGACACCCCATGTCCTCATTTTTTTTTCACCGACAAATTCCTCAAAACCCAGAATTCTGAAACACCAAAGAAGGAGAAAGACCTCAAGTTCTCTGAGCAAAGCAGTGCAAGTAGTACTTGTGCGGATACTGGTGCCATGTACCCCAATGGCCAGCATTGTTGACCCTATTTCAGTGGCTCACAAGGTAGTGCTAATTTGAAAGTTACTAAGTAAGGCAGTAGTAGAAGAAAGAGTTAGATGAAGAAGAAGAAGAAGGGTCAAAGCACAAAGCAAGAAACTTTCTTCTCATGTGAAAGACAAGAGACACGGGGTGTCTCCATTGGTCGAAACAACCTTAGCTCCCTCAGATCTAAAGCTGAAACCTTTGGTTGGTTCTTTCTTTCTCTGACTTGAACAGATTGTTTTGGCAACCACAAAGAAAGAAAGGAAACAAATTGTGAAAAGAGATATGACAGGATCTGTAAAGAGGGCGTGTGTTGGAGTAGGAGAAAGTGTTCAGAGGGAGAAAATGAAAATGATTGCCATTATTATTGCAGAAGAGGGAAAGCAACTTAAATGAAGAGGAAAGAGAAAAAGGGTTGTGCAAAGGCAAAGGGGCAAAGAACAAAGGAAGAGGATAATGCTTTTTTTAGGGTTTGGTTGTTAGATGCTCAAATGCTCAAACATGTAGCTGAACACACAGGAGCAGGTAAAGAACCATGTATTGAAATGGATCTGTATTCCATCTCTGTATCTCTCTATGCATACACACAGTCTCTTTCTCTCTCATGTGTTCACATTCACCAATGATTTGCATAGGTTAAAAACTCCACTCAAAAACACAAACATGGCTTCTTCTTTTATATTCTATTTTTATCATTATAGAACCCATGAAAATTTTGTTTTTTCTAATTTAATTTCTGAACTAAAAGGTTCAGTAACTACATTTGATTTTGTGAAACCTTTTTTGATTAACATAAATTGTATCAGTAAAAGATTAACTTGACATTAAATTTAGTCAATTTTTCAAATTCCACATTTTTAAGACTAGGTAAGTTCAACCACTAAATTGTCACTGAACCAAAGTGGTTATTTTTTCTTAAAATTCTTTGTCGTTGTTGTTGTGTTTGTGAGGAGGGTCTCACCGAGTCACACAGTGGTTGAGTGAGAAATTTTTGTGACAGGATAGAATCTCGACATTTGTTGTTTGGCACTCGATGTTGGACGCGTGACTCAAACTCTCCAATAAGACAAGGAAGTTGCCTTTTGAAGTTTGTGGAAGCGCGTGGAAATTGTTTGGGTTGGATTTTGCTGTGACCCAACTAGCTGTTTTGACATCGAAGTGTTTGCGCCAAATATTTTTTTTTTCTTTTTTATTAAATTCCTATGGAATTTGTATTTTATTTGTATATGTTTGTTAAATAACTATTTTTATTAAAAAATCATAAAAGCCACGTGATATTATGAAAAATTAATGAAAAAAAATGTCTTTTTAGTCAGATTCATATAACAATAAAAAATTATAATTAAATCAATTCAAAATATTTTAATACTTGACAACCGAATTGAAGGATGATATAGTATATATGCCTATTTGGTTGTGAAATCCACAAAGTGTGTTTTAATCGATCCTAAACATTGCCAATTTTTTCAAGGTTTTTTTGTCAAATTTGTCTCACAGCAAATGCCCAATATTGCTGTGAAAAAGATTTAATGTTTGTGTCGTAAGAATTTGATGTGAAAGATGCGTAATTATAAAATTGTTTATAAATAAAATTATTTTAAAAGTTTACATTTGAATTTATAAAATTGTTATTTTTACATCAATTTTAACATTTGTTTATAAATTATTAATATATAAATATTTTTAAAAAATTAAATAAAGTTTAATGTAAAATATAAATTTAAATAAATTACATTTGATTAAAAATATATATTATAATCAAAATATCATTGTAGTATTTATATAAAAAATAAATTTGGTTGGAAGAGATGAAATTATTTCAATTTAAAAAGAAATTAAGATTAAATTAAAATAATATAATAAATACATGACCAAATCGAGATGTTTCACATCAATAATGACATATGGCAAAATTCTAATTTGATACGTAGTTTTTTTTAATAAAAAAATAATTAATAAATAAATTTTGAGTTGACACATTACAAAATTCTAATTTGACACGTGATATTTTCTTAAAAAATTAAAAAATAAAAAAAAAACACTAGCCGACACGTGACATAGAGTTAATGTCAGTATTACATTAATAAAAAAATCAAATTAAAACATATTTTTAAAAATAAAAATCCAATTGAGACAATTTAAAATTTAATGACATAATTAAATTTTTTGTTGAAATGTGTAGTTATTAAAAAAGGTCTGTTATTAGTAACTATTAGAGGATGGAAAGAGATGGAATCATTATAGTTGTTGGGATCTTTCTCTTAATCTTTGTTTGAATTAGGAGTGGAATAAAAATAAAGGAAACAAAGAAAGAGAAGTATAATGAAAACTAAAATTGTTTGAGTTAGAAGAAAGAGAGAGATAAGGAAACAAAAATGTAGAAGAAAATTAAATTAGATTTATTTCATAAGAAAATATGATGATAGGATTATAATAATGCATTCAAAGAAAAAATAAGAGAGAAAAAACCTCCATAAGTTTGACAGTTAAAAAGACTACAATTTAAAAAAATAATAATAATAATGAGTAAATATATTATTTGATATCTGGTATCTAAAAGGAACATCATTTTGTGGTGCGTGCGACCGAGATTGAACAAACACTTAAAAAACACTTCAATAGGCTTTCCTAACTTACTCATCAACTATTGAACCACAATGTTACATTAAATGAGATTTGTGGATCCAATTGATTCATTTATAAATTTCATGATCTGATTCTGTTTTTGGGCATCAGAAATAGTATATTTATAACTTTATGCTTCTTTTGTTCTTGAAAATTAGTTGCATATCATTTTTGGAGGTGACCCTTATCTTTGTCACTAATTAATTTTTGGTGATAAACTTAAGCTTCCCCTATTAAGCAGGCACCACACACATGCATGGTTATCAATTTTCCACCATAATTAATCACAAATTTTAATTAATTATTTAGTTTCAAACATCCTCCACCCATTAAATACTTTCATTGTCGGAAGTTGATGCCATCTTCTGTTCCAACTCACAACTGTGACTCCATTATTTAGTGACAATTGTAATTTAAAAATGAGAAATTCAGTATTACATATAAAAAAAAAACTAATATATTTGGTGTTTATGCACTAGATTTTAATTAAAACAAAATTTGTATTTTACAAGTTTAAAACACAAAAATACCTCGGTTGACCCAAACATAGGGTAAGCAATTTTATATAATAAAAAATCAATGAAGATAGAAAGTCAAAGATTGCATAAACCTCAATCGAAATGTTTAACACTGTTTAAATTATTCATTCCCTTTTAGGTACGACATCTCATCGATCACTTCTGGTTATGTGTGTACGCATTCTGTAATTATTGGGAAGAAGAAGAAGAAGATGAATAAAAATATAATGGCATGCATTTTTTTAATGCAACTTATTCTTAACCTTCCTGTTTAGTTACAACATATTTAAATTTATATAATAAGTTAGGTGATGTTATGATATTTGTATTTTATTTTATGTAACCGTGATTTCGTTTTTAATATTATTTAGTGTTAGAGGTTCCATATTAATAAGAGATAAAGTAGTTTTATTAGAATATAAGTGTATTGAGAGAAGCTAAAAGATTTGAAGTTTACATGTGTGTGATGACGGTGTTACATTTGTAGAGTTAGTTTGTTATATACATAAAGAAAAGGAGAAAAAGTTAGATTTTGAGAATGAATTAAAAGCAGTATAATAATGATTGATAGGGTGGGGCAAATAGAAAAGTATGAATGATTTTATGAGTGAGGGGTCCATATGATAGATTGGCAGCCAGCTATGGTTATTTTGTCTTGCATTGCATTCTTATCCTTCACAATGTGATGAATGATAATAAACATAAACTATATCATCATCAATCAATAACCAATTATGTTAGACCTAATCTAACCAACCCATTAATCATAATTTTTATCAACAGATGCTGTTTGCATCCTTAGAAAAAGAACTAAAATTCTAAATAATTTTAGAAATCAAATCATTTAATCACTAATCTTCTTCTTATATCTTGCCCTTTATTTGCTTTAATTTACATATTTTCCATTAACTTAATTGAATTTTATTTAAAAAAATCAATTGAGCCTACTTTTGAAAAAAAAACTTATTGTGACATCTTTCTTAAATTGTCTCTTTAAATAGTCATGTGTTAAACTTTGAGTTTACCATGTATCAAAATATAAATTATTTTTAATATGGAAGGTGTCACGTGCTAAATCAGAAAAATTCAATGAAAAATTCTACTTACATTTTAACATGTGATAGACAAATTTTAACATATAATATTTTTAAACAATGTGTCAATTAAACAAAAATATTTCATTGGATCTTTTTATAATACTTAAAAAGTAAATATAAAGATCAAACTAAAACAATAGTATAAATATATAACCAAATTACTAATTAAACCAAATTAGATACATGTTAAACTTTTTAAAAAAGTGATGAATGTGTAATAAAGAAAATAATAGTTGTAATAGCTAAAAATTATATACAACAACAATATAATTATAATTATACTATATATGTTCGAGCACGTTTCGACCATCTAAGTATAAACATTATATTTGTCTTTAATACATCTTGATCACCTGATCCAACATGTATTCGGTCCAAACATATTCGGTCAAAAAGGAATCATAAAGACCAGACGGTTGATATTGATAAGGGTTAAATATATTTTTTGTCCCTTAACTTTCAGTGAACATTGAAATTAGTTATTCTTCAAAAAATTTGTCTAATTTAGTCCCATAACTTTAAAATTGTGTGGATTTAGTCCTTTTAACCAAATTTTGCTGAGTTTATTTAACGCTTTAAATGTGTTTCATGATAGCATTTGAGTTGTTTATATTGTTTGACACATTTTCGCTTTAATGTTAACTGAGAAGCTTATTTGAAATGTAAAATAAACTTAACAAAATTTTGTTAAAATGACTAAATCAACATATTTCTAAAATTGAGGGACTAAATTATGTCAAAGTTTTGAAAATAGACTAATTCTAAATTTTACTGAAAGTTAAGGGAGCAAAGACATATTTAACCCTTGATAAATTATGATTAAGGTAAGAAAAAGAGGTCAAAGCGAGATTAGTAGGTAATTAGGTCATATGACATAGGCTCATCCAAGTAAAGACCCATAAACATTAGTATAAATAACACATTCTATGAAGTACATTCATAATTACAATATTACATTCTACGAGATACATTAATTACGTTCATAATTATATTATTTAGTATCATCTGATGCATTTGATAACTTGAATCTTCTACAAGTACAACCTCCGTAAGAGCTTGAAGAGGATAATATCTAAGGAGTTATCTGGTCAAAAAAATTTGGAGATTGAGTATGAAAAATAGCATTTGGTGGCTATCTTTATAGAGTATGTAGTTGATTCTATATAAAAAAAACAATAATAATGAAAAAATGCTCACAATATTTTCAACACTGAGAGGCAAAATTTATGATATATAACAAGATTGCCGAGAAAGTGATAAACGAAAGGCAGAGTTTGCAATATTAAATCAAAAATAAAATATTAAATGATAAAAGTATTGTTCTTTTATATTATGTATACCTTTTTTATAAAGAAAATAATAATATATTATTGTTTTAATGACATATGATGTAAGGTAGATAAGTTGGTAACTTCTATTTATCACCATTTAGGAATGAATGAATTGTTTTGCTAATCAAACATAGGTACTTGTACTTTCCTTCAAGTTTGTTTTAATCATAAACTCATTAATACACATTCCCATTTTAACCTAAAACTGCAAATTATTACGGCTTAAAACAACGATTCTGTTGGCATTCTTAAAGAACAAAAACTAATGTTGGTATTATGTTTGTAAGATTCCACTTATAATTTAATTTGTAATTAATTAAGAAGTTAGTTGATATCAGACAAGTTAATTAGTAAATATAAAATGACATAAAATATCATAACTATATAAGATTTATCATATAAAATTTGTATTTTTTTTAAAACCAAAATATTGTATCATGTAATTATAATTTTATATTTTTTTAATAAATAATTTAAATTTTATTAAACTAATTTTACTTCTATTTAATTTTAAAAATTTATACATTTTTATTTAAATAATTAATTTTATCTAAACTACTGAATCTAATGATTATTAATTAAATATAATTTTTTATTTATTTTCATAAAAAAAATATTTTTATATTTAAAGTGTTGTATTATTGAATTTCTATTTTTACAAAATTTTAATATACAATTATAGATAAGAATAGATAAAATTTTAAAAATATAAAAACTATATTAAAATATAAGAAATAATAATCAGAAAAATTAAATAAATTACAAACTATAAATTAGTTAAAATATTTTATAGCTTATTAATTAAAAGTTCTTAAATAAATTACTTTGAACTAAAGATGTGTTATATTAAATAAAAAATAAGATTGATTAAATGTATTGTTTTGTTTTAAAATTTTTGAAAATGTTGATGCTGTAAGGTAATTTTAAGGAAAGGGTAAACGATGCAAATGAAAAAAAAAAAAAAAAAAAAAATAATTATAAAATAAGAAAAAAATATTAAAGATTATTGTTTTTATATATATGTTATATTATAAATTTTTTTTTTTTTTTTTTTTTTTTCATTTGCATCGTTTACCCTTTCCTTATAATTACCTTACAGCATCAACATTTTCAAAAATTTTAAAACAAATCAATACATTTTTTCTTTCTTTTTTTTTAT
>Ga0099822_1009713_pt1 | contig 12057 bp, 8 predicted proteins | sample CowpeawhiteBW_FD_76839 | JGI IMG/M metagenome (GOLD analysis project Ga0099822, IMG submission 76839) | Root nodule microbial communities of legume samples collected from California USA - Cow pea white BW | ecosystem: Host-associated > Plants > Roots > Nodule | place: USA: California | collected... | reverse complement strand
GCTATAATTCTAAACAAACATCTAATAAATTAAATTTAACTTCCTCCCTACCAACATCAAATTCACCTCTTCTTTGAACCTATTTAGACCATAAGAACACTAAGATGTTCCTACTAATCTTCATCGAATCATTTAACATCGCCAACCACCAAAACAGTGTTCCTTCAATATATCATCATTGTTCCACAATTGGTCTTTTATTGACAACTCCAATATACTTGGATTTGCACGAATGGCAGAAACAGATCTGCTTAAAGAGTAAGGAGCCATGTGGAAATAAGTGTGGACCTACGTTGGGGTTTTTGTACACATTATTCACAACTTAGGTATCACCAATGATGTAATCTGTTAGAGTTCCAAAATTTATACAGAATATCTATCATCTACAAACCATATTGTTCAGCACATATGTAATACCAAATCCATTTACAATACATATGTCATTTACAATTAGTCCAACAAATACAATTCATTTCAAATTTCACGTACATTACTATGGTCCACAATACAATAAATGTACAAGAGTAACTTCTAAGTCCTAATTAATAAGTCATATTCTCGAAGATACTTGGATTTGGATGAATGGCGGAAATAAATTTGCATAAAACTAACACGTTATTATTCGAAAAACCTAACGCAGCTCCCCACTTATGTTCACATGAATCCCCACTTGTGTGTCCGTGCTGGTTGCATAATTTATTTTTTGTTTACATTGCACGAAATGCAGAAACAAATCAACATAAAAAATTACATAATAAGAACATCAAATATAAAAACCCAATCGTAGACCAAGTTTGTACCAAAAATCCCAAACGTGATACCATTGCGAAATAATTAAAATTCTCGAACACGAATGCCCTAACAATTGCTCAACACACACAAATGCAAAAAACTAATTGAAAAAATGTTCAATCGAAAAATGAACTCACAAGCACAGTGATAAGCCAATGATGGCTCTCGAAAACCCTAAAACGCAATCGTTGCTTCTCTTATCGCTGTAGTGGCACCACAAAATGCTTCCCTGTGGGTAAATATGGTGGCTATATGATGATTCTCTCTGTTTGCTCGTTGAATGGTGTTGCTTTGTTTCCTCTCTTATTCACTTTTCGCGTTGCTTTGTTCTTTTGCTCCTTAATTTTTTCTTCTTTATGTGTTGGTCACAATGTCATTTTCTCTTAAAACCCACACGTGCAAGATCAACCCACAAACTTAAAGAAAATGAATTTTGAATTAAAAAATAATTGACACGTACGATATATCAAAATTGTGTCAAATATATATGTCGAAATATATATGTCGAAATATCATTTTCCTATTTATAAGGTGTAATATCCCTGCTATACATACTACTCTTGTGTTTTGGTAGGAGAAAATCTAATATATGAGATTTAGCCATTTATACATACTTTGACTGAAATATTTTGGTAGGGGTATTATTTATATTTTTACTTTTGCTGATAAAAAAAAAAAAAAACTCCTCTTTTAACCTAACTTTCATAATAGTATATCACAAAGTCTTTTGTCAGATATAAATGTTTGAAGAAATATTTTGGTTTGCAAAAGTTTATTTTGCACGATGTATAGCACGCTACTGAACAAGAAATCAGGTGGATAGCATTTGTTTTTGCCCCCATTGTTAACTTGTTATTTGTTCTCACAGCACAAAGTACTGAAAATTCCATTTTTTTTTCTTTGACATGATCTGGTCTCAAGGATCACAGGCCCAGCGGCTTGATCTTTTGGCAGCTGCTATACATAAAAGATCACTGTTTCTCCCTTGTTTTTCTTAATAGTTTTCAACAAGAATTTTCACACAACTACCCCATCTTTCCGTCGAATAAAAACAATAAATAAATACAACATTCTAGTCAGTTGTGTTTTCTCATGCACGCGCAGCATTTTTCTGTTGTGCCTTGTTGTAGACTACTTACTGAATTTAAGTTGCACCAAATTGGAATGAACGTGTGTAAACAGTTAAACATGTTTGAATGGGTAATCAGAATAAGCATTAAAATAGGTGCATATTCATTTAATAATTCTATTCCACAGTGTGGAATGTCGTGACACTGAAATGATTAGGATACGAACTATGACTTTCATACAAAGCTCCAAATCATCCCTTCTAAGCCCAACTTTGAAACAAGCATCTGACAGCAAGAAAAGAAGTTGTTGTTGCCAATTGGAACAGGGAAATGGGAGGTTGCCTTGTTGAGAAGAAGTGAGAACCACTGTTTCTGTACGTATATATATATATATATATATATACCTGTACACTAAGGCATTAATCAACCATATTTGTTGAATGCTAAAAGAAGTTGTGATCATAAATATGGTTAGGAATGTATATTTTTGATCAAAAGGGTGTGGTGTTAGGGGGAGTAGGTAGAAATATCAGGTATAAAAGGATGACAATTTATGGAGTTGGGGTAGCATCAGTATCGGTTGAGAATTGACCAAAAATGTCAGGACAGGATTCCCAGTTCCCCTTTTCCCTACTCTCCCAGTACCCTCCAATATAACGGTAAGAGATGCTGCCTTTTTCCTTAGCAAACCACCTTGGTTTCCAACCCTTTTCTTGCATCTTTCGTGCCTGCAATTATGGAGAGTCTCTCGTTTATTAATGAATGAGAGCATATTAGCCAGCATAACATCATGCAATTCATTACAGGACAGGGTCCAATAATGCAACATTTGTACCTGTCGCTGTCTTTGTTCCAGCCGCAACTTTTCAGAATTGGCCATTTCATACTGTCCATTCTCCAAACACCTTTGATCAGGTCTTAGCCTTGAATCTGTCGGTGGCAACTTCTCCTGTTTGTTAACACGAAATGTCAGAATCTAGTACAAACCAACAACATTATTTCAATGTGTTTGGTTGCTCGTTGTTGATGTGATTTTCCATTAAACTGCATGATTATTTACTATCTCATGAGTTTTTGACTGAACTGTAATGGTTTTAGATCAAATTCATTTTATGCTTGAATGCTTTTATACAAGCAGTACAAATTATTATACCTTTCTTATGGAACGGAAAAGCTATTTAAAATCAATTTTCAGTGCATGATCAATTCTTTAAAATGAAACAAGAGATCTGAACATTTAGTATGAACAGCGTTACCCTGTTATTGTGAGTTTGGATTTGTATTTGGATAAAAATTGGAAAATCAGTTTTGTAAATTTCAGTGTGCAATTGTGTGATTTCATACTCACCTTTAGTCCAGGTGTGATTTCATTGAGTGTAATAGCAAATTGTGTGAAGTTATATCTTGTCTGGTGCTCTGGTGGCGGGTTCTTCTTCCACAGAAAATGTGGTTTTGATGACTCATTGGACCCTTTTCCTTTCCCAAAACTCCCTCCAATTACGTAGTGCAAACTCTCATCCCACTTCCCAATTAGAGTTGCCACTGTTTTACCTTTCTTATCCTCCACTATGCCGTGAATCTGCAGCAGAACTTAAATTACAAAGCATAAGTTACATAATATGTCTGTGGACTATATATACTAAAGAAAATTATGTAATTCATAATGTAATCTTACATCTCTTTAGCCTATGAAAATGGTAAAGTGGGAATCCACTGTCAAGCTAAAACTGACATGAATTCATTTGATTCAACAACATAGAACTGTAACATTAGGTTAATAGTAATTTAAATCGAACAGTGATATTGATAGGAGTCGATTGAAATTAAAATTACTACGCGAGTTTAACTTCCTAGTGCAATTATCATTTATAACAAACAACGAATGGAGTCAAAAACCATGTACAATTTTTATCTTTTGTACTTTAGGGGGGTCGCAATCCCAATAAATATTTTACTTTTCACTTGTTCCCTTTTCTTCTGTACTTCTATTTCTAGAGAAAACTTCTTCAGAGGCAAGTGTGTAATGTTTCCTGAAAAATCCTCCGAGTATTAAACTTTGTTCGTCAATCTCTAATAAAGATTTCTGATACTAAAAACACGTAGGAAAATTTCGGAACCAGAACATGCAACAAGTTGAAGAGGGGAAGGAGAACAAGGAATCATATGTTGGCAAATTACTAAACAAGTAAGTAGCCACAGGTGTGAACAAAATAACATACTACCAACATAATTCTCCGACTTAAAATGCAACTTTTGTCCAAAAGCCACAGGTGTGGCACACGTCATAGTACAAAAAAATCGAACACATTTTAATTTTGACCAATACATCAGCTGAAAGGAACCAAATAAGAACATAAAAAATAAGATATGAGAAAGGGCACCTGGTGAGGGTTCCTATCAATGATTGACTGCTCCTTGAATTTGATCTTACATACATAGTTACTGTTCCCCTCTAGGCGCATTGTACCATAATGGTCGCAGTAGAGTTTTCCTAAAATGAGGTTGTAAATAGATGTTGTTACCTGGTGATAGAACACGAATTAGCTAATATTCAGAGTGTATTTTGGAAGGTACAAGTATTACTAATTAACTTCGTGCAAAAAACTATATATACCTTGCTCCAATGAATGGTTTCTCCATCATCAAACTCCACTGTCAATACACCAATAGGATCAAGCTGGATTGAACGACCCCAAAATTTACTTTTTAAATTGACGTCACCCCAAAATTTCCAGCCCCTGCCCTCACAATGGCATGCTACAATCATGGGGTGATGACTGACCTATCTCAAGATGAATAGCGTAAGTATTTTTCTTTAAACCACTTTACACAAGAAAAAATAACACGCCAAGCTATTGATAAGTAAGTCTATGGCTTATTATCATGAAGGATTCAATATAAATGGTTTGGAATTATATGAATGAAAATATCTTTGTACCTTCTCAGAGATAAAGTGAATGCCTTTGTCTGGGTAATCTGCTTCATATGTCTCTCCCAACAGTGGATTAAATGGTTTGCAACTTCTACCTTTGGTGCTAGCATATGCCGAAGCTGCAAATCCAGCTACATGTATCATCCTCTTCAAACCATCACCCTGTGCACAAATAAGTATGTATGTGACAATCTCACACATAACAACTCCTAGTGAATTATGACACTGACTATAAATGATCTATACTAAATAACAAGATTTAGCAAACTAACCATTTTACCCCATTCATATGCTTGGTCTAGAAGGTAAGAGTACTCAACATCTTCAAAACATTTCTGTAGTGAGGAGAGAGGCTCGTTAAAGTAAACTGGAAGACAAACTTTTGTAAGATCCTTCCCGATATTATCTTTTATGATTGACCATAGACTGACGCTACTTTCTTTCTCAACAGGATCGGGCAACTTCTTTCGTCGCTTGATATGAGGATAGTTAAATCCAACAGATCCAATGGGTGACTTTTCATCACATATCTCATTTGGACCAGTCTCATCCTGCTCAGAATCATGGCACGATCTCAGGTGATCAGAGCCTGTTGATAGAATTTCACATGTATCAAAGAATGCATCGTCGTCATCGTCTGAAGGATCCATCCTATCGTGCTCATCAGAAGAATCTTCCCCACTTCCCTCTGTCACAATCATAATAGTTCATGTTTAAAATTGATGACTATCAGTAACTGCATACACCTAAGAGATACCAAGAGAAGAAAAAAAAATGGTACACCTAATGTTACAAAAGTAATCAGAAGAAATTAGAGAAATGAGGTCGAAGAGACATATACAAGTAGTGGTATAAAAATATCATTGCTAAAATTTGCTTTGCAAAAGAAGTAAAAGTAAGTCGCTGAGGAGAAAACAAAATACGTAAAACATGAAGTTTCTGAATAATTTGGTTTACCAATGCAAAACTATATAACGAAGAGAAGTCAAAGCATAACATGAGATATACTACTGCAGAAAAATGTGCATCATAAATTGAAAAGAAAGGAGGAACCAGTGTGCTAATTAATGAGTTGAAGATGGCAAAAGGTGTGCTTACTGAAAAGCTAGCTACATTCAGATTCATTCTAATAATTTTGATTATATGTTCGATTAAAGACGAAGAGAAAGCAAGAGAAAGAAAAGATTATATGAATAAGGATGAAGTTCAACATTCACTAGCCTTATATTTCCGTATTACTTCAATGAACAAGTGCTCTATGACATAAACTGAGTGCATTAATTTCAATGCACGTACCGCTATATTTTTCTAGCATTAATGGATGAGTATCTGCTCCATCCTTTGATTGCCTTTGGTCTTCGATAAGTGTGTTCTCCAAATCAACTTTCTCTGACTATATGTATGAAGGAATGAATATCATATTACAATACGGTTTGGTTAATTCACACAAACACAATGAAGCGAGTACCTCTAACTGGCGTAACGTGTCCACTAGTAGCAAATGCTTGTGCTTGAGAGCCACCATTTGCTTCTTCAACTGAGAGAACTCGAATTTCATGATTTCCTCACATTCCCCGATTGTAGCATCACTCAAACCCTCTTCTAAAAGCCTCTCTCTCAATTTTTCAGTGGAAATAGCCACTGATGCCACGGGAGACAAAACCTCTGCATTGGGCAACCGAGGATACATGTCCTTCACTGCCATCATTGCCTCCACCCACATTGTTCTATCTTCCTTACTCTCCGCCCTCAAATGCAGTCTCTTCTTCGTCCCCGTACACACAGAAAACCTCCTCTTATCTGAACTGTTCTCTTGCACCGAACACACCTACAAATGTATACAATGAACATGAAAAATAAATGGACAACACTATTGAACCACTGAACAATTAATTCACTTCTGTTAGAAGAACACTGACAACACACGGTCTCGAAAGCTTAAGTATTTAAACAAATCCATTCAAAGTATGTGATGTAGCAAGCTAAACTCACCATGATTTTGGTTTGGAAGAAACTAATAGATAGGTTATGGGTGAGTTAACCACAAAACTATAATTAACTATTTTATCCCCATAAAGATCATGGTAAACTAATAGTATCAAAAAAGTCTTTTCCCCAAAACTATTTGTGGTTAGTTCAATTGACTATTAATTCAAACACAATTAACTCATTGTTTCTTTTTTCTCTCTCTTTTTTTTATTACATTATATCATCAATCTATTGTTATATTTCTCTTATTTATATCTGCTTCAACACAACCTATAGATATCTTAAATATTTTTTAGTTTCTCTTACTTTGTTGCGAGTAAAAATAATGTTAAATAATTTCGTCCAAAATTATTGAAGAAATTAATATATAAAATCAATTATTTGATTGGGACTAAGGATAGCAAAATATCCTTGAAGGGGATTTAGCGGATAAAAATTGACAATGGACACAGATATGTATTTTTAATAGATTTATGTATGAAAATAATAATAAGTATTTTAATTATATGTTTATTAATTATACGAGTATGTAAATATAAATATTTCTTATTCGTTAATATTTTTGTATACGAATAATTTTCTAGAATTAAGTGATTAAAATAAGGTTAATGATGACAAAACTATTAATAATTAAAGAATTGAATTTTACAAATTTATATGTTTATTTAAACTTATAAATTAAAGTTTTTTAAATGTATATAATGATATTAAACATATTTTGTTGAGCAATTACTTAATTTGTCTTTTTGAAAACAATAATTTAATTGATACGAATATTTTATATATTATTTTATTTAGATTATATTTTTAAAATACATTTTTAATTTAAGTTTGCATTTTAAAGAATACGTTTTAAAATAGTTTTATTTAAAACTTAAAAAAAGAATAAAAAAATATTCACGTCATCCATCTATGTGAGTATAAAATTACTCGCATAACAAGACGATTTTCTTTAATGGAGCTGAAAGTTACTATCCATTGATTAACCTATTATCATCCCTAAACTCAAATTTACTGAGAATAACTAGGCAGGTTCTTATTATATAATTTTGTTAATCCAAACTGAGTAATAGAGATTTATTTATATTAAAAATCAACATAAACCTCAACCAAAAAACAAAATATAGAGACATTAATCAATTGATAAAATAGGTCTTTAAGTTTTTCAATTTAATGAATACTGTTATATATCAAATTAATATTTCATTAATGAGAAATTAATGTGTCTAAACCGTCTATGCATATTTTATAATAACTTACTTTTTAAACTGTTGATCACGTGTTTCAGATTATTAAACTTGATTATTATGCTGTTTGTGTTAAAATAACGTAACATGAATGAACGAACGTTTACGAGTGATCTTATACCTAATCAAAACGTAACTTGATAATTAGGGTTAAAATTCCGATAGCTTTGATTTTAGAGAGAGAGAGAGTGAGAGAGAGAACTAACCATGAGATGGATTTCGCTGACGGGTTTGCGGTGGCGGGAGGGGCAGTGACGGTGGCTGTTGATGCGGCGGAGGGATTCCTCGCCGATGACCATGGAGCCGTCCTCGACGTCGTGGTTGAGGACTAGCTTGTCGGGGCCGTGGATCTTGTAGTAGGAGAGCACGCCGTCGTGGAGGACGAACCAGCGGGGGCGCCACCCGCGCCCGTAGTTCACCCACTTGTGAAGGATGCCGGAGATGCCGTTCCCGACGACGTCGCTGAGCATTACCTCGCCGCGTGTGGTGGTGTGCTGGCGGGTCATGCGCGCGGAGGCGGAGCGCTGCACTACGCGGGAGGCGGAGGGGCGGCTGTGGCCGCAGTTTGAGAGGGAGCGGAAGCGCAATGCGGGCGGCCCTGCCGGCGGATCCATGGGTTTGTCATCGGTGGTGGATCCGGGTTGACGCGGGATTGGTGCGTGTTTGTTTCGGTTTTGTGATCCGCGGAAGGAATTCATTGGAGAATTGAATTGGATAGGGTTGGGATGAAGATGATGAAATTGAATATGAAGATGATGATGCGAATGAATGCATAAACGAAGAGTTGTGATGTGAACGAAGAGTTTCTCTATCTCTCTCTCTCTTTCTCTTTCTCTTTCTGTTGTGTTTTGGTTACCGGGGCAGCGTTCTTAGCGGCCACAGCACCATGCAGGGGTGGCTCGTAGTAAAAATCGCCATTTTAAAAAATAAAAAATAAAATTAAAATCGCCATTCGACAAGTGAGACAAAGAAAGTTGTGATGGAATTAAATAGTTGAACTCATTTAAACTGTAATATAAATAAGTTAATTTATTTGTAATTATTTTCTAGTAGTTGATGTAATGATTTCAATTTTTGAACTTTCCTTTTAATCATTTTCATTACAACAATATTCAATTTTAGCGGATTTTGTGAAAATTTCTTTCTCCAGTGTGTCGTGTCTTTTAGTCTTAATTGCAGACACTTAAATTCAAAATGATTTAAAGAGTTAATTATGAATCTTCGTACTTATTATATATCTTTATTTTAACTTGGGGAGTAAATAATGTGCATCTTGTAAGATTTTTTTTTCTTACTTCAAATGGTTGGAAATTAGGATCCTAATAAGGTAATTTTTTCAATATTGCAGAAAATTTAGGAATTAAAGAAGGTTTATTTTCTATAAAATACTTAAAATTAAGATAAATATGAGTTTGGTTTTTGTTTAGGATTTTGATGGTAGTGTTGGTTCATCTTTTCAAAATTGAATTTTTAGAAAAATAAATAGATTAAAGGAAGTAATAGTGTAGGATAAATGCCACTTCAATAGTGGAAGATAAAAACTAGAATGATATAAGAGTGGCTATTTTTCTTAATAAATCTTCAGTAGGTTAAGGTGGAAAATAATTTTCACAAAATACAAAAATGTCAACATATGCCATCTTCCTTCTTTCTTATTTCTAAAAGTGCAAAATAACATAGGGCATGTTTCATTTTCCTTGGTTAAAAGGCTTCATAATTCCACTAAAAGCCTCCTAAACCCTAAAGAGTTTTAAATTCCATCACTCATTTCCTTAAATTTCCATTTTAGAGGGCATGGACATTTTCACAATTTCTTACTCATGCAAATGTATCTAATTCATCTGATGTTACTTTAAACTGTTTTATTTTTAAACGTTTATTTGGATAAAATAATTGAATTTAATGGATTTAACGGTAAAGTATTTTAATTACCATCAAATTTAAAAGGTTATTAAAATAATAAGTAGTTATTAAAAAATTAAAAGTGTCAATATTAATAATTTGTTGTAGTTGATCGTGATTTAGTTCGTCTAAATTTTTTCATATGATATTTTCAAAAAGCTTTCAAATTATGTAAATTGAAGTGGTTTTTAGTTCGACTAACAAGTTTGTTTTTCACCAACTTTGTTTTATCAAAATCAACTAACAAGTTCTCCCAATTAATAATATTGGTAAAAAAGTATTAATTAATATTGGTTGAATTTTTTTTAATTAATATTAGAAAATAAATCCTAACAAACCATTGACAAAATATAATATCTCTATTGATAATGAAATCACTTTACATATCGACAAATAAATAATCACGATATGATGCACATGTACGATACGTGTATCGGATACGATATGTATCTGATATGTCGATATGTTTATTTTCAAAATAATAGGATACGATACGTGATAGATACGAGATATAGGAATATTGAAAAATGTATAACAATTCTTAAAAATATAATAAATATATGATTGTTCATGTGTGAGTCCAAAATTCCTAATTAGAGACCAATTATTTTGGTAGCCAAAACCTGGTAGTCATTGTTACTGACCAATTTAAAAACCAATTCATAATTGAAATTATTTTAATTATCAATTTAGAAACTAATTATAATTTTTTGGAACTATTTTAGTTATCAATTTGGTTAATATATAGTGACTAATTATTTTTTGTCACTAAAATTGTTCACTATTCAAAGATTTTATTGTAATGTAGTACGATTTTATAAAGTAGATACTTCATTGATAAGTATTGTTAAAGTATCTTAAAGTATCGGACACGATATGTGTCGGACATGGATACGTGACCCAAATTGAAGTATCAGTGCATCATAGATGTTTATTAAAAAATAATAATTCACATCTCAAAAGAGATAGTCTCCTCAACATTAATCAATAAAATTCTAACTAATATCAAATAAGAAATAATAGTGGTATAAAAAAAATTGTTAACAACTTATACATCATATGCAATTCACTTTTCTTTAAAAAAAAAAGCTCAAGAAGTCCCAAGGAAAAAATGACAACTTTGTGACTTATCATAAATTTTTAAATTAAAATAAAGTATAAACTTACTAGAGATTCACTACAAGAAAATTTCTCATTAGTAACAAATTTTAGTGACTAAAAGTTATTAGTCACTATAGTGACCAATTTAGATACCAATTTACAAAATTAAAATTTATTGGTTATTAGAATAGTCACTAATATAAATAAAAAATTATAATTGGTCACTAAATTTGTCACTAATTAATTAGAGACCAATTTAGTAACTAAGTTATTTTGGTAGTCAAAACTTAGGTAGCTAATTTTTAATGACTAGTTTCCTTTGGTAACCAAAACTATGGTAGCTAATTTTAGAAACCAATTTAGTGACAAATTATAATTTTTTATTCATAATAGTAACTATTTTAGTAACCAATAATTTTTTTTACTTTGTAAACTTGTATCTAATTAGTCATTATAGTAACTAACAATTTTTTGTCAATAAAATTGGATACTAATGAAGCATTTTCTTGTAGTGATTTCTTTCTCAATTTAGTGTTGATGTTTCTCCTGTTTGGAGACAATTTCTTAATGTTTATTCGAAGACCTTCAAGTCATAAGCATTTCTTTTCAAATAAGATTGTTAGCTTTTGATGGAGGATTTCTTTAATTTTCCCATGAATCTTGAAATTATTTATAATGCTTTGTCCTTAATCGTGCACTCATCAATAAAAAATAGTAAATAATTTTTATTTAAAATAAATACATATTGATTTATTTTTGAAAGAAAAAAATTACTCTCAAATTGTAATTCTTATAATAAATCAATTAAAAATATAATTAAAACCCAATAAATAGTAACAATGTCAAAAAATATATAATTTTAATTCATTTAAACAATAAACTATAATAATAACTAATTCCATTTTAATGTAAAATTGTATACTGTATTATATATATATATATATATATATATATATATATATATATATATATATATTATTTTTTTATATTTTTTTTTTTTGTTATAAATATCTTCATTTTTTTT
>Ga0099822_1009705_pt1 | contig 12062 bp, 8 predicted proteins | sample CowpeawhiteBW_FD_76839 | JGI IMG/M metagenome (GOLD analysis project Ga0099822, IMG submission 76839) | Root nodule microbial communities of legume samples collected from California USA - Cow pea white BW | ecosystem: Host-associated > Plants > Roots > Nodule | place: USA: California | collected... | reverse complement strand
TTTTTTTTTTTTTTATTGAAAGATAATCTAATAAAAAGTTGGTAATTAATGTTATGTCTCAAAATAAAATTTACATGTTAGTTAATTTTTTCTCAAAAAAAAAAAAAAAAATAGTATCTGAGAGAGACTTGGGCCACAGCACTGAAGCCCAAACTGTATCAACTAAACAAATTTATACTTTTCTAAGGAAAATAGATTTATAATTTTCTTACACATTAATATGGTGAGTAATTAAAATATTAATATGTTGATAATTTATATATATATATATATATATATATATATATACAAATATTGTTGTAGTCTTTTTTTAACCTAAAATATCTTGTAGTCAAAAGTCAAACACCAACCCTAGCCTCCAAAAATATCGATAACATTTTAAACGAGTTAATGACGCAATCTAATACTAATAAATACTCTCTCATACACGTCAGCATAATAGTTAAATCACTTATTATTGTTACTACAATCACTTTTTTTAATGGAAGCTTGAACTATCCCTTAAAGAAGAAAAGTCATACTCAGACTTGTTAAGACGGATGATAGAACATTTCCACAGTATTTAATACAACAACTATCACTTTAAACTTGGGAGAAAAACGAATAATTAGGTTAAATTCTATTTTTAGTTCCTCTATTTTCTGATCTATAATATTTATAATGGAGAAGTCTTGGATTAAGCTTACACTAACCAAGCTTATTGATTGAAGTCACAGCAATCACCACTCAGCCGCAACAGCAACAACTCACAAATTAAGATTAGCCAACCATGAATGAATTGTGAAAAGAAAACATGAGGGTGGTTACAACATGCTTGGCGTTGAGCCAATCAGACAAAGACACATTGCATTCATTAACTAAGTTTTTTGTTTCAATGTTATATGTTTCTGTATGGGTGAATGGCATCATAGACTGAGGTTGAGTGTCATATTACGTTGCTTTTAACGGTCTCACAGAAATATGGGAGATTTGCGGTTGCTTTGGCATGTACAAAAAGCAACACGGTCCCTTTTTCTCTCTCTGTCATTGTCATCTCAACCTTTGCCAACCACTAAGAACCTTGTATTCACTACCACTCCACGTTGTCATTTCCTTCCTCCTTTCATTTTTGCTGTTATATATAAACAATCTCATTGTATTTACATGACATGACACACACCTACATTACGTAACAGACACCAATGCTACAACTGCAACAATGATTCTATTTCCACCTCTGATCTAACTCCATCTGGGTTTTCTTTTCTCATATATTTAATAACTCTGAAGTAGTTATCCATTTTATCTGTGTCCCTTTGCCTTCATAGTTCTCATTTCGTCTTTTTGCCTATCACTTTATGGTAATAATATAGTACTTTTAGCCTTGAGAGAATGTCTTCTTCCAGTTATGCTAGAAGCAGAAGTACCTTTTTTTGTCTGTTTCTTGCAGTGTTTGTTGCAAAATCTAGCTTTTGCTTCTCTGCCAAGGTATGGTTTATTTCAAGTATTTTGGTTTAGAGTGTGGTGAGAGCAAATTATGGAATCTAGAATGGCTGTGCGCACTGTCAGGTTTATGTGGTGTACATGGGAAGCAAAACTGGAGAAGACCCAGATGATATTCTGAAGCAGAATCATCAAATGCTTGCAGCTGTTCACAGTGGAAGGTCAGAGTTCAGAATTATGTCATCTTTCTTTTGGAAAGTTCATCCCTTTTTCCATATTTCTTATATGGGTTTTTTCCTTTTTTTCCCTTTCTCTACCCCTTTATCTTTAACAGTATTGAACAGGCCAAAGCTTCTCATGTTTATAGCTATAGACATGGTTTCAGAGGTTTTGCAGCCAAGTTGACTAATGAACAGGCTCACCAAATTTCAAGTCAGTAAAATTCCCCCCATTTTTTTTCTCCTTTTCTTTGCAGATAACACAAATACCACAATGCTCGTTCACTCCTTAGACTTTTATATTTATAGAATATTGTATTTTTTTTTTCTGTTCAAATTTAACCAGAGATGCCAGGAGTGGTATCTGTTTTTCCCAATTCTAAAAGAAAGCTGCACACAACTCATTCATGGGACTTCATGGGACTTTTGAGAAACGAATCAATGGAGATACATGGGTACTCCACAAAAAACCAGGAGAATGTCATCATTGGTTTCATCGATACGGGTGAGTTGTCGTACTCTTACAGTAACCTGAAGCCTTTCCGATAATTTTCATGGCATTCTCTTCACCCACACGTATAACATGCCCCTTTTCTTCAAAGTCCGTGAATATATTTATTAGCCGCTTCATAAGGACTTGCAAACTTTATTTTATTTCTTTAGTGGCAGAAACTATGTATTGTTACTTAACCCCAGTTCTTTTAGGAATAGAAGCTATAGAACAGTGTGATTGAAAATAATGGATTTCACATGACATCATTGTGGTAGTCACATTCTTGATTACGAAAACTCCTTTAATTAAATAAACCATCTCTGAAGAGTTAAAGAGGGTCCTGAATATGCTTTATTCATTTCCTGTTTCACTGCTTATGCAGAATACAATTGCTTAAAGATGAAATATTGCACTGAAAAATGGTTTACTCAATAATTCTTAGAACTTGTTTTGTTCATAGAGTGAAAGAATCATAATCATTTGCCCCAATTCAACAGGAATTTGGCCTGAATCCCCGAGCTTTAGAGACACCGACATGCCCCCAGTTCCTCGGGGATGGAAGGGTTATTGTCAATTGGGAGAAGCATTCAATGCTTCATCATGCAACAGGTTTCTGGTTGAATCATACCCTCATGCTTTTTTAAGTTTGACTTCGTAGGCATGAGCTCCCAGCTGTGTGATCTTCATTGGTTAATCATTTATGGTTCAGGAAAGTGATAGGAGCAAGATACTATATGAGTGGACATGAAGCAGAAGAAGGGTCAGACAGAAAAGTCTCTTTCAGATCTGCAAGAGATAGCTCAGGTCATGGTAGCCACACAGCTTCTACAGCCGCAGGACGCTACGTAGCAAACATGAATTACAAGGGGCTAGCAAATGGAGGAGCAAGAGGAGGTGCCCCTATGGCTAGGATTGCAGTGTACAAAGTGTGTTGGGACTCAGGTTGCTATGATGTGGACTTGTTAGCAGCCTTTGATGATGCCATAAGAGATGGTGTTCACATTATATCTTTGTCTCTGGGTCCTGAAGCCCCCCAAGGTGACTATTTCAGTGATGCTGTATCTGTGGGGTCATTCCATGCTGCTAAACGTGGAGTGCTAGTGGTAGCATCAGTGGGGAATGAAGGAAATCCTGGTTCTGCAACCAACCTTGCACCATGGATCATCACAGTTGGTGCTAGCTCAACAGATAGGGATTTTATCTCTGATATCACACTAGGAAATAGTGTTAACATCACGGTAAAGCTTTATCACTTTATGTTTTGGTGTATATTTTGTTCACTTGATGGACTTTATTTAGTTCTGTATTATGGAAACAGGGTGAGAGTCTCAGTCTCTTGGGAATGAATGCCTCTACAAGATTGATGGATGCATCTGAAGCCTTTGCAGGGTACTTTACTCCTTATCAATCCAGGTGAAGCACAAGGTACTCAAAAGTGAGAAGAAGCATAATCTCAATGTAAAGAATGGGTTTTAAGTTAAATATTGTCCTCTTTTCTACATTTCTGCAGTTACTGTGTGGATAGTTCCCTAAATAAGACCAAGGCCACAGGGAAGGTTCTTGTGTGTCGACATGCAGAATATTCATCGGAGTCAAAGTTGGAAAAGAGTAGGATTGTGAAAGAGGCAGGTGCTGTTGGGATGATACTCATTGATGAGGCAAATCAAGGTGTTGCCACCCCATTTGTAATACCTTCAGCCATTGTTGGAACGAAAACTGGAGAACTGATTCTATCTTATATCAACAACACACGGTTTGTAGTTTTATATTTGATAGAAATAGAACATACAATTTTCCATATTCTACTACTATTCTTCTTTTCTCTAACTCAGCATCGTATAATGGTAAACAGCATGCCTGTGTCAAGGATTTCCAAAGCAAAGACAGTACTAGGAGTTCAGCCTGCGCCCCGTGTAGCAGCATTTTCTTCTAAAGGTCCAAATGCATTAACCCCAGAAATTTTGAAGGTGATATTAGTTTTATTTGGATACATTTTTTCACAAGCTGAATCAAACTTTTTCTCAAGTTAAAATCAAGTTAAGTACTTTGAGTTTTGGAAAAGTTAAATCAGACATCTTTTAAAAAAAAACTAAAGTGGATGTCATTTACTTAAGATGTTCGATTCATTTTACTATTGCATGATATATTTGTCACTTAATTCATTGAATGACTTTGTATTTTAACTTAATCCTTAATGATTTCTTGCTGTATTGTAGCCGGATGTTACAGCTCCTGGATTGAACATCCTTGCAGCATGGTCTCCAACTGCTGCTGGAATGAAGTTCAATATTTTATCAGGAACTTCTATGGCTTGTCCTCATGTAACTGGAATTGCAACTCTGGTCAAAGCTGTGCATCCTTCATGGTCTCCTTCTGCTATAAAATCTGCGATCATGACAACTGGTATTACAGTAGTATTATCTGGTTTTCACATCTGTCATGTGTTTTCTCTTCACTTTTCTTAACACTAAAATTAAACTTCTTATCAGATAAAATTTTTTCACCTAATGCCTTAATATAGATACTGAGCATAACCACACTAAACTAATATTTAAGTTCATTATGCAGCAACAATTCTGGATAAGCACCACCAACACATTAGAGCGGATCCTGACAAAAGAAGGGCTAATGCATTTGATTTTGGGTCAGGCTTTGTGAATCCTACCAGAGTTTTGGATCCAGGTCTTGTCTATGATTCACATTCAAATGATTTCGTTGCATTCCTATGTTCACTTGGTTATGATGAGAGATCACTCCGCCTTGTCACAAGAGACAACAGCACATGTGAAAGAGCATTCAAAACACCATCAGAACTCAATTATCCATCTATTGCAGTCCCCAATCTAGAAGACACTTTTTCAGTAACCCGAGTTGTGACTAATGTTGGAAAAGCAAGAAGTATATATAGATCTGTAGTGCTGTCACCTGCGGGAATTAATGTTACTGTTGTGCCAAATCGATTAGTGTTCACAAGTGTAGGACAGAAAATCAAGTTCAGTGTAAATTTTAAAGTGGCTGCTCCCTCAAAAGGCTATGCATTTGGTTTCTTGTTATGGAAAAACAGAATATCACAGGTCACAAGTCCTTTAGTTGTCCGGGTTGCACCACCAAGTCTTGGGTTGGTTAGATAACAGTGCTTGTAATTATGTATATAATAAGCTTAGGAGCTTTACAGTCATTACCAGTCTTGGTCAAATGCAAATGCAATCAAAATTATCAGTTTTAAGCATTTCTTGTAGTTATAGGCTTGATGCAGCCAGCAATAATAAACACACAATTGAATAGATGATATCTTAAGGCCCTGATCATACTCTCTCAGATTCATTATCATTATTTGTCGAGTTATCATTTGTCATTACTAAGAGATTCTAAGAGCACTGGCTAATCAAAAGTTTGCTGGTCCTCTTTTATTCCATTGATTTATCCCACTGAAATAGGATGCCGAGAAAGTGTGATCGTTTTTCTTATATTTTATTTCTAAATACTTATTACACATTCAAAATGAAACTATTATTTTAAAGGCAAATTAGCTCATAGTTTTGATGTGTGGAGTGTTAATAGATATTTACAAGTTGTACCCTCCCCATGTATCAAGTGAAGGAAAACAAACATAAAATGTAAAACAAAACTTAAATTTGGGTGCTATTAATAATAGAATACAATTGCATCCTGTGACGTAGACATGAAAAAGTTAGATTTAGCTAAGTGGGAGTGCATTTGTGTCAGACAAAACTTACTACCATGTTGGTATATGATGTATTCTTTCAAATTTTAAATTTTAAAACACATAATTTTATCTAAAAACCATAAAATTAAAATTAATATAAATATTAAACTTTAACTCATTAAAAATAAAATAATAATGATGTGATAGAATATGCATATTCACATGAATGGTAGTGCATGTCTATTGAGACATTTATTTTTCATAGACAATTTAAAAGCATTTCATAATTCATAAGAAGAAACCATAGGATTTCATTCCAGTATATGCAGTGAACCACAAATAACAAACAATCTCATATACAGAAAACCAGAAATATATAAACAATTCACTATGATTAAAGATAAAATTATTAGAGTATTCTACTGCCAGTTAGACAATAAGATTTTGACATAAACTTTATAATATGATAATTATCCATCGAAATTCTAGAGCTAGACAAAAGGAGCCAACAATTTTTACTTAGCATTACACAGTAGCATACACCTAAGACTGCATAGATGGATCAACAAGACCTTCCATCACAACAAGCTGATCCAGCAAAGCAATTTTTTCCTCTTCAAGGGATTTTACTTCATCTTCAACCTCTTTTAATTCTTCCCCCAATGCAAAGCTCTCATCTTCAAGTAGTAAATACTTCCGCCTCAACGCACGATACTCGTTTCCAGCTGCAGAGGAGTCAGGCAATGAATCTGAATTAGAACCTTCTTGTCTCTGAAAAGTTGGAGAAACTTCAGTTATCAGTGGTCTCTTGGAACCCTTCTGTGTCGATTTTAAAGACAGAGATGTCTGCCCATCTTCCTTGACATCATTCCCTTTCAACTGAAATAAAGTCTTCTGGGTTGTGTTTTTCTTCTTCCTTGGTTTATTATTCATGATCTCTTCTGACAAAGGAATTCTTGGATCTTGCATTTATCGCTCAAAATCACTGTGGAATAAAAATTAAAAGTAAAAACCATAATTCATGGAGAATAAGAACAAAAAGAATGATTTAAAGCGAAATAGATTAATCAACAGTGTAAAATACTAAAAAATCAATTCTACATCAAAATAAAACTCAGAAATAGATTCATCAACAGTGTAAGATACTAAAAAATCAATTGTACATCAAAACAAAACTCAGTTATAACATAAGAAATTACTGACTTTTCCAGTCAAATGTCTCTCAACACGCATAAAGTTTAATGAATTGGAATGAAACAAACAAAAAAATGCATGTTTATTAGTTGTTTCTCCATGACCAGACTTTTTGCAACTCGTCCAATTCATAAAAAAAAAAAAATTGCGCCTAGTGAATGTACAAGTACCCAGTATGAAGAAAATAAATAAATAATTGGATTAAAAAAATCAAAATCCCTTCTCTCAAAGCCCAAATACGAGATCCAATCCTGATTAAAAGAATACCACAAACAAAAATTGGGGGCGATTACAGAGGACGGGAGATAGAGGGAAACAGAAAGACAAACCTTGGAAGGGTGATTGAGTAAGGTGTTCTCTTATAAATATTGATTTGGGAACGAAGACGATGGAAACGAGATCTTCAAAGTTTAAGAGACAAACCCAATTAGGGTTTGAAATGCAGAGGAATGAATGTTGGAGACATGGTTGGTCACACAGAGGATATCCTTATGCTTTTTTCTGTGCTTTACTGGTATTTTTTGGCACGGAATAATATAAAAGTAGTTATTTTATTTGTTCTTTTATATTTAAATTTAAGATATATATATATATATATATATTTATCTTTTATAAGTTAAAATAAACCGTTATTTAAAAAATATACAGTAAAATATTAAAAACAATCTTCTATTGATAAGAATAAAATATACATATGGATCCGTTCCCAAAAACAATCTTCTATTGATATTAATGAAGATAAAATATACAGTAAAATATTAAAATAAACCGTTACGGAGCAGTTACAGTCACTCCACACGTTCCTTAAAGAAAGTAAACTTTTTTAATTGTATTTTTGTTATATATTTTGGAATAAGTCACTTTTTAAAAGAAAAAAAGTGGAAACAATAAAAATTAAGGTGTTACAAATAAGTAAATAAGTAAAATATATCTAATTTTTTTGGTGGAAAATAGTTATTTATTTTTATTATTAAATACTAATGTACACACAGGCGCGCACATTTTTTAAATATGAATATAGTATGTTAGTAGGGGATAATAGTGTAATGTTATCAAGTTAATATATAAAATAAATTTATATTTATTAAATATAAAGTAAAATGAATAGTGAAATTAATTATTGATGTTGATGAATAAAAAAAGAAAAAAAAAAGATAAACAGTTTTATAGAAAATAGGTAAAAACAACCGTTAATTTTAAAAAGTTTAATAAATAATTATATTGTAAAGGGTAGAATCAACATTATGAAATGTGGACACAAAAGAGGGAATCCTCTTTATATATGGTTATAGATTAAAAGTTTGAGTTAGTGTTGTATCTTCATGAACTAAAGTACTTTATGTTAAATTATTTTTTCATAATAAAATAAACAATATATAACATTTTTTCATGAATTTTCATTTAATATTAAAAAAAAATTAAAAGTATATTTGTTCTTAATTTATTTAAGATTGTTGGATAGAGCATTTACCATTAGGCCAAAATCTATATTGTTGCATGTGACATTAATTGTATCGTTGCAAAGATCAAGTGGATCGACTCACGATAAAATTATTGCCGCTTGGACTGATATGCTCTTAAGAAAAAGTAGTTGTGGCATGAATAATAACTATAACTTTTGTCGTTGGGGTAAACGTTCGATCCAACATTGATTACATAATATTTTGATTTGGAAATCTAATATTAAATTATTTAACCCATTTTGAAAATAACCTTTATACAAATTGCATAATTGGCCAATAACATGTCATTTATTGAAAGAATACTCTAATTTGTTTTCCATAACTATATAGGACTATGTGTAAATGGTGTTCTGAATGAGAGAAGAGTTATTTCCTTTCTTCACTTCACATTTGTCAATAAAGATGTGCACTATAATAAGAACTAATCAAATAATAATGCATTCTATTATTGTATCTAATATGCTCTAAAGTTGCTAAAAACACATCTTAAATCATCTCTATCAACCCTCCTTATCTGTTTCACCGAACTAATTGAAATTTAAGTGAAAGATACAAATATACAAAATAAAAATAATCAATATTATCTGTAATTTTGAAGATAAGTATTACACAACTTTCTTTTTGAAACATTTATCTCTTAATGTAACTACAATAACATCTCATTTAATAGCATAAAATTATCAAACAAAACATAATATAAATGATAATCAATAAGCATACGAATACTAGCATGTAACTATCATATTAGAGTCATCTATATAAGGTATACATAATACAAATTATCACATGACTAAACTGAAGAAACTAGATTTTTTCAAAAGAATTATTTCCTAAAGATTCTCAAATGCAAGTTATATCAATGCATCACCCTCCTCCTTATTGGTCCAACTGCTACATACTTATATGCTCACATGATCTACAAACAAAGAAGAGAAGACAAAACAACATCATAGAGAAAGAGTAAATTAATATGCAATAAAGTTTTATTTGTCCAAAAGAATACAATTATCAATCATACTTAGTCAATTATACCAATCATTAATGAATATTATCCTATTACATACAAAAACTTATATATAACTCAATTATCCATATACATGCATTGATATCGGATTTTAGCAAGTTGTGCACTTATGGTGGTCTCTATTGCTCTGCAGAGTCATTGCTTATGAGTGTGGTAGATCTTGAGACAAAATTTAGGGAGTGGCAAAATAAAGGATTAAGTATATTTTTAATCTCTAAACCTTGACGCCCAAATTGAAATTTGTCACCGTCTAAAATTTTAATACATTTTAATCCACAAACTTTATAAATGAATGAATATAATCCTTTTAACTATTGTATTAAAAAAATTTATGTATCGAACGTTTTCCTAACAGATATTAAAGTTGAGACGTGTTAGACAATATAAACAATTCAAATGATAGCATGAAACACATTTGACACTTTAAAAAACTTAAAAAAAAAATTAACGTAATTAAGTTAAAATGATTATATCAATTCATATTTTAAATTTAGGGACAAAAATGTATTAAAGTTTTTGATGTGTCAACCGCATTTTCTAGCATATATTAAAGCTTAAATATGTTAGACACTATAAAGAATTCAAATGATAACATGAAACACATTTGACACTTCAAAAAAATTTACATAATTAGGTTAAAAGGATTATATCCATTCATTTTTTAAATTTTGGGACAAAAATATATTAAAATTTTGGACATAGACGAATTCTAATTTTATATTAAAACTTCAATACTACAAACATATTAAAATACAAGATAAATACATAAAAGTTTTGAAAATAAAATACATTAAAATTAAAAAGAAATTATATGTGTGTGTGTGTGTCTATAAGACAAAAAATGGAGGGGGAGTCGTGGCCCCCCTATCATTACATAAAGGTCCGCCATTTCTACCACACATAAGGTTAGTCCGTTAACATCTTTGGTCAAGGTAAAATTCCTAAACTAAGACCTTCCACTCCTCTCACAACATACTCCATCGTTATCTACTTGAAAATTGAATGGTTATTAAAGCTTCAAGATAACTTCCAAAACTGAATTCATATATCAATGCATACACTACTTCAAATCACTACTAATCTGCTTTGGATTAGTATCGACCATTCTCAAATAACCCTCACACATAAACCATTTCTTAAGCAATAATCAAGATTTGTATAAACACACCAAAATGAACACAAGAAATGACTACTATACTCTAATGTATTCGCTCAATGAAATCATCCATTCGTTTAATGAGCAATGCCTATAAGTCCACTCGCCCAGTGACCAGATGGCTCGCCCAACGAGTAAATTACTGGAGCTCACAAAGATAAATTCTTCCCAAAGTTGTCGAACGACCACTAAGTTAATAAACTCTCTAACTTTGGAGTCACCCAACGAGTATATTCTTGACCAGTAACCATCAAGACAAAGGCTCTGACTTTGAGTTCGCCCAATGAGTATATTCTCGCTCAGCAACCACCAAGCCAATGGTTTTCTGACTTTGAGTTCGCCCAACAAGTCTCGACCAACGAGTATGCATAACCTAATTTTGCATAATTATGCCAATCTAGTACAATCCAATAGTTATCCAAGATACTAAAAAACATACCAATTTCAATTACACCACAAACATCCATATCGTTACCTCTCCATTGAACACCAAACCTAAACAACTTTCAAGGTAAAAAAAATTAAACATAATCTCAATTCCACATATCAGATATCATTCCACAACTCAAACATGCATGCAAAACACAGTGTAATCATACAAATTTAAAATTTCAAAGCTACTACAAGTCAAAAAGAAACAATATAATTTGTCTCTTTTACATGTGAGACAACTCAAGGAGTACTAAACTCCCTTGAAGCTAGCAGGATGTATAACATATTCCTAGAAAAAACACAAACACGATTAGGACATACCATAAGGACCACTGATCGACAGAGTTTTGAAAAGGTAATTTAAACCCCACATGCAAACTAGATCAACTCACATGCACAAGGAAGAACAACTGATCAGGAAAAAAGAGCAGAACATCAACTTATTTTATTAAAGGAATTGATTAGATAGAAGCGAAGAGCCCGTCACAAGAATCACCTTAACGGTCTCCAATATTCAAACGAATGAACAAAGGATGAGAAAACCTAGAGAGAAGCGAGAAAGCTCTAGAAAAGATTTTTAGAGAGATGATGTGTTTCTAAACAATGAAACACATTTACAAAATTTGTATTTATACTTTAACTTTTTAATATTAAAATAATCGAGTATCACTATTTTAAAAGTATTATCAATCTAATTTTTCTAAGCCTTTACAACTACCATCTCTATTGAAAATGACTATTATATAACATTTATTATTTTATAAGTAAATATAATATTTTATAACTATTAAAAAAATATTGTATAACTATTATTTAATTGAGATAATATTTAGTTATATAATCATAACTATTTTCTTCAATTTCAAAAGATATATATATATATATATATATATATATATATATATATATATATATTATATTTTTATATTTTATATTTTTATATTTGTATTACAAATTTTTTAAATTTATATATAAAAAAATATTAGATAAAAA
>Ga0099822_1009703_pt1 | contig 12062 bp, 10 predicted proteins | sample CowpeawhiteBW_FD_76839 | JGI IMG/M metagenome (GOLD analysis project Ga0099822, IMG submission 76839) | Root nodule microbial communities of legume samples collected from California USA - Cow pea white BW | ecosystem: Host-associated > Plants > Roots > Nodule | place: USA: California | collected... | reverse complement strand
GGTAATGTCTCCCTCTCATTCTTGCTCGTCCTGCACTTGCAATGGTTGGGAAATGAAAAATTCCAACGTTTCTTCTCATGGAGGTGCGGTGAGGAGGTTCGATTTAACACCTGTTTGCTATTGCGGTGAAAAGACAATCACGAGAACTGCTAAGAACAGGGGGAGAAAATTTTGGAGTTATCCAAAGTTCACGGTATGATATTTGTTGTTTTGGTGGACGTTTTTTTTCGTATTTTGGTTTTGAAAAACCTAATTTTGTAATTGGTATGTAATTGGTGGTGTTGATTTTTCCTTGGATAGGGTGGAAGTGAAGAAGTTGTTGGGTGCAATTTTTTTTCATGGTGCAGTGCTACCTTCATCACCTAATTCCAATCCCTAAAATAAGGCATAAAGTCACGTCAGTAGATTAAAATGAAGTTAACGTTAATAATTTTAACAATGTTAACGATTGGGTTGATTTAAAATACATTTACAAAAATGAGGACGAAATTGAGATCAATTAAAATTCGAGGACCAATTTGAGGTTTCTGAACCAAAACGAGGACCATCGAAGTATTTTAACCTATTATGAACTATGAAGGGGAGAATTGTTTGAACACACGTGTTGCTATTGAAAGCGAATGGCTCACCAAACAGATGCGTAAAACGTAAACCTACAAAAGTTAAAGCAGAAGGTTTGGTAATTAGTTTTAAGCTGAGATGAGACTATCATATTATAATATAAAATTATAGTGGCTCAAATAATGTAAATTCAGATAAGTTTTTGAGGATTATAAAAGCCAAAAATCTCTACCTACCGGTCCCTACAAATTGGAACTTATATATATTAACGTGAAAAGGGGAAGGAAAAACAAAGGAACTTGAGAATAGCAATCACTTCCACACCATTAAAAAACTCCAGAGTCCCAAAAGATGAATGCTGATAAAGTAACTTCAATTGGTGTAACAAGGAGGTTGGTACAAAATACAAATGCAAGTCTTCAAAACGAGAACCCTCTTCCACATTGTAGAAAGAAAGCATCATGGCAAATACTTGTCCCACTTCGAATTTTGATAAACAAAGTCAGCCAACGAGGAAATTCTTCACAAAAAGTAACTTTAAACTCGTCTACTTTGAGAAACTACAATGTCGCTTCAGGTAACATTATTCAGACCATGAATATTACACAAGTCATTACTCTGTTATTTGTTTTGAGTGGAAAAAGAAAGAAAATATAAAATCATTCATACTTTTGTCTTCTTCTTTTTATCTAAATTACTAATGAGACTAAAGTCCTATAAGACTTGACCTAAAAAAGTGTACCTTGACGTTGAGGCAAAAGGTGACCCAAAAATTGGCTGTTGATTTCTTTGATGAGAAACAGCAATTTGGAAGTGCTGCTCTGCTGGGCTTGTTAGTTTGATGCTTCACGTTTGAAAAAACTGATCTGCAGACATGAAAGTCTGTTCCAAATGTTAGGCAACTTGTTGGTCAGTGAAAACCCCGAAAATTCAACTTGGTTTGCTTGAACAACGTGTAACTTTTTGAAGGTATCTAACAAATTTGTCAAAAAGTTTAGTTGAGTACATATTATTAGTCTGTTACATACGTATAGCTTGCTTCTACCTTCTCCAACTCCAAATCCATTATTAGTATATACTCAAATGAGTAGGTACTCATCTATCACAGATTAGGAAGTACACCTTTTCTTTTTTATCTGTGAATTTCTGAAGCAGACTTAGTGGTTAAGCATAGGAACCACCTCTCTTAAAATAACTGTTAAATCTGAAAATGGTGCTTGTTTTAATCTGTGATGCCATTTCACTACAAAAGTTAGAAACTGGGACCACGAGGTGAAGGAGGAATTTTCAACAGTGAAAACACCATTTTGGCAAAATTAATGAACGGTAATATGTTTCATGTCATGAAACAATTTTGTTAAAAAATATACAGAAAGTATTGCACGTTTGGTGTTTAAAAATTATTTTGGCTCGGACTAATCTAGGTTGAGACAATTGAACTTGTTATTTTTTCTTCATTTAGGAACGCTTTGTTTAATTTAAAGGAAATCAAATTCCTTAAACTTGGATCACTATGCGTTATTAACTGAGTTTTTTTTGTTTTCTTTTTATAAACTTCTCCGCCCGCGGTATTAAATATTTGTCTCTATTAATCATTTGCGTATTCCCAACTGCAGGCACTTTATTTTGGTTGCAGAAGATTCTCAACTGGTCATATTCAATCTCCTTTAAATTTAGGCTAGTATGCCAAAACCACAATGCAAATTTAGATAGAAAATATGGTTAGGCCCAAGCCAGTCTTAGGCTTGGGTTACAGGCTGGTCTTGATACTCATGAAATTAGTAAACACTATTGCACAAGTCACAAGTGGAAATTATATTTATATCTAGTTCTGCATATGGAGTAATCATGACCAGTTTCGAGACAAAGATGTCAGATATTATTGTGGTTGATTCGTGTTTATGTTACGAGCAAATAGGCTTCTACTTTCTAACAATTAGAGTGCAATGGCCGCATTCAGAGTGATACAGAAACTGTCATGGAAAATAGGGGATGGGTCATCATCCTCACCAAATTCTCAGAAATTTATAACCTTGCTTCACTCACAAATAATACAAGAGTCGTAATCGTCTTTTTACTTAGACATGTTTTTTCAATCAAGGAAAAAAAAACGCATTGAAGTCCTCCAAGACAGAAACATCAGAATTATCTCATTACCACTCCTATTTCTGAATTCATTTGAACAAAATGAAGTGGTTGGCATTCAAGAAGGAAACAGCAGCACACCCAACTCAGAAATTTGACAATTCACATACAATGAAACCTAAGAGTGCAGATCATTGAGGTTAGAAAAGAGAATAAAGAAACGCCACAATTACAGCAAATTCTATGCCCGTGCTTTATTGATATGAACTACAAGTAGCAGCTTCACTCTCATAATTTATCCCAGTTTATCATCTCAAATACTATATTACAAAAAAAAAAAAAAAAAACCGATGCTATCAATATTTCATATGATATCCATAAAAACTTCCAACATAAAGAAAAAATTGTCAGTTTAAACTCAACTATGAAAACACAAAAAAAAAAAAGGTATATCTGAATCATGTCTGGATGGAATCATCACTAACCCAAGTCCAATAGTGCTTCTTCACGGACACAGCCCTGTCCGCGAGTTTCTTCTCCTCAAAAACCCCATCGTACTCATCAACCTCGTACGTGCAAAAATCACCCTCGGGCAAACCCTCAACCGTGGCGCTTAGCGTGTGCAAAACGTAGCAACCGGGCAAACCCGGGTAAGAACCCGAATCGCGCTCCTCGACCCGCATCTCGTACGAATTGGGATCGATGCTGACAATGTCAGAGGTTTCGGGATTGGGTCTGGCACCAACAATCGCAGAGCCAAGCTCTTCGAAAATGCCTCTGACGGCGGCGGACTCGGGGTCCTCGTTGGGCTTCATCTTCTCCGACAAGGGCCTGCCACGCTTCCGGACGTTGCCATCGGATAACTCCTGGTGCGATTCGACGAGGAACTTGCCGTGTTTGGCGGTGATGTGGACGAGGACGACGTGGACTGTCCGAACCGGAGGAGTGGAGTCGGCGAGGGAGGTTTCGCCCTGGGAGAGTTCGAGCCAGAGGTTGTGCACGTTTTTGGTGCCGGGTTTGACGCCCCACGAGGCGAATGACTCGGAGGGGAGGCGGGGCTTGAGCCACTCGGAAAGGGATTGCGGGGACGCGAAATTGTGGCGGCGCGGGGGTAGGGTGTTGAGGGCGGTGGCTGTGGTGGTGCTTTTGGAGGGTGTTGCGGTGAGGGACATCGCAGGGAATTTGAGGAAGCGGCGCGGGAAGGGGCAGCGGGTGGAGGCGATGTGGGGCTTGGAGGAGGAGACGAGGAAGCAGACGGAGAGGGCCGTGAGGAGGAGATCCGGCAGGGAGGGGAGGGTCGTCAGTGGCTGAGGCGGCGGTGGGAACATCTCAAGCGCGGCGGAGGGTGGCGTGGCGTTGCGCCGTGTTGGGGGTGAGGTCCATTGTGGGGAATGGGGTTGGGTTGGTGTTGGTCAATTTTATTTATTAAGTTGTTTTGTGGAAAGAAAAATAAAATAAAATAAGAGGTAGGGATGGGTTTGTAAATTGTGTTTTGGGATTAGATATTCATCCTTCAGCTTCTCTTTTATATTCTGATTTCTTTTTGTTTTTACTTCCTCTGCTTCCCTCTGTGGTTTGGGGCCTTTGGGTTTTCTTCTCAGTACGTGGCTTCCCTCTGCTTCATTCACTGTACACCCTCTCTGTGGTTCTCATTTCTTATGGTCCCACTTTTTTCTGTACTTGGACTCCAGTACTAGCCAGTGTGGCCTGCATCTTCACAGGCCCAAATAATATTAGCACTTGTGAATTCTTTTCTTCTATTTTATTTAGAGTTAAATATTTTTTGTTTTTAAACTTCAATGTAAAATTAAAATATATTTTTATTTAAAATTTTAATATATTTTAGTTCTGAAATTTTAAAAATAAAAAATTTAATCTTTTTAATTCAACTACGTTATTTTTCTTTTTTCATGTGACATTAAAATGAAAATGTGTCAACCAATGTAAACAACTCAAATGCTAGCATGAAATACATTTGACTCAAATGCTAGCATGAAATACATTTGACACGTCAATAAATTTAACATGTTTGAGTTAAAAGGATTATATTCATTCATTTTTAAAGTTTTAGAATATAAATGTATCAAAATTTTATATTGGAACGAATTATAATTTCATGTCAAATAGTAGGAATTGGAAACATATTTAACCACTTTATATATTATTGCTTCCCACTTCAAGTGCCAAATATTTCTGGATTAACATTTCAATTGTCAATAAAATACTCTTATCATGAATGAACAAGAAAAGAATATCAAAGTGATTACATTTACTTTATTCATCATCATTTTCTTTTTGTAGTATTTAGTAAATACTCCTCTCGCATATCAGTGTTTTTCGCTGTCAACTTGATTCATGGTCTATGAGTCAGTCTTAGCTCATCTTTGAAAAAAAATACTTTTAGAGGGGGGGGGGGGGTCTGAATTGAGAGACCCAAAAAAAACCCTAACCTCCAAAACCCCCTCTCAAGTGAGTTAGGGTCATGGCTAAGGTGGGTTTGACCCTATTACAAGAATTTACTAAGTCTTAAAAACAATAACTTCAATTTGGATCATATATAGTCACATGTCTAAGGAAAAGGTGGGACGACCTAGGCCAAAACTCGAGACGAGCTATTTTGGACGAAAATTTGAGATGAGTCACTTCAGATGGTAGACTTTAGTCAAAATTCGGCTAAGTCAGCTCCGACCGAATTCGATCAAATCCATCCTGATCGAAATTTGGTTGAGTCAGTGCTAACCAAAATTTGGCCCCACCCTTAGCCAACAAGTGGAGACGGGTTTCCCAAGTTGAAGGTCAAGATTGGTACGACCCAAGGTGAAAGTCGAGATTGATTGGCCCAAGTCAAAGGTTGAGACTGATGCGACCTAGGTTGAAGGTCAACTGGTCGGCCTGACTCAAGCCAAAGGTCGACTTAGGCTGACCCAGACTGAAGTTCGAGACAAGTCGACCTGAGTCGAAAATTGAGAATAGCCACCTCGGGCTAAAGGTCAACCTTGACCAATTTAATTAAAGATCGAGATAAACCGACCTAAATAAGAAATTAATAACATATTTTAAAAAAATGATATTTTGTTTCATGTTAGTCCATGGATTGGTCCTAGCCCACAAGACTTTTATGGGTTTTTTGGTCATGCGGGCTTATTTAACGAAGACTTTTTGTTCTTGTGGATTTTTTTTGCTCAACCCACATGGATCAAGGCCAAACCTTGTAGACGCCAGATTGACCACTTTGCCAATATATGAAGGCACCATAAAGGAGTTACAACATATTGACACAAAACATTAGTGAACACCATCTCTTAGTTTATATCCTTGGTATAATCTGAGTTGAGCTAAGCGAATATATTAGCTCTTTTACATGAATTTGATGAAGAAAGTAGTGAGAACACAACCAACACAAGTATGGTGCAACTGTGTATCGTTCCTTTGATGGAAGAATATTTTTGATTCGTTTAGTTGGAACGTGTTTTGTCGCTTTCTCTTAAAGCTTTGACGGCATCAGAGGTCTCTTTCTCTTCTACACAAAGATGGCAAGGAATTCGCATTCCTTGAATTGGAATCAACGGCATTGTTAGAATACATGTGGAGCATCCATGACTGTGAATCTAAACACAAGACAAAATCCTACCAGTTTCTATTATGCGCATTGAACGAGAATCCTACCACCATCGAGTGGAGAAACTATTAATACTTTGACCAGATCGATTGATTTCAAAGAATAAACATCGGCCCATTATGACACGATTCGAGTGCCACATGTAATTATGAAGCATGGGAGAAACGCAAGACACAATTTCTCATCCAATCCTAAATCCCACATTCGTTGTCACCTTCTATCAATCAAAGTATCATTCATATAATCCATGCTATTGATGTGCAGAATGATTTGAAAGAGATATTCTCTCAAGGAAATCTCATTTGAATAGCTGAGTAACAAGAATTACAAGGTTTAAGGTGACTGACATAAGTAGTTCGGAGCAGTTTTCTGAGATGAGGTGCATCCATTACCTATAGAATTTTTAATGATACTCCACTTAGAGGCAGATTCAACATTAAGTAGTATCTAATTCTTAAACATTTGTTAATGCATTCAAGACAAAAATCGACAGGTAGAGGCAGAGGTAAAGGAACAGGAAATGGAAATGTACTTACATTTGGCGGGAACTCTAGCCATATACCTGCTCAAAAAGGTATTGCAGTTATCCAACAAGTGATAACAACCAAAGCTCACGTGTGAACGATTCCAATTTGGAAGAGGGTGAATCCCAGCAGATAATGAAAGAGTTAAGGATGATAATGACTCAGAATGTACGATGTTTTACTAAAGAACAACATCAGGCACTGTTGGCTAATGGAACAATTGCTGTTTCATGCAATTTTTAGAGGCTTACGGGAAAAAAATTGCTCATAGATCTAATAAAAGCTACTCTCAATTGGCTTAAAGTAAACTACGACTCATCTTAATTGGCACGACATGTAGGGAATTTTTTCCAACAGACAAAAGAAGGAACCTAGAGGGACGAAGTTATGAGTACAAGAAACTTTAAACCAAAGTGCGTGTCTTCCATAGAAAAAGGACTACAAAAAACGGCAAGTCATGGGCCACGGAATAACCAGCAAGTTAGAGACATGTGGGTCAACACTCAATTCTTTTGAAAATGTATTCATCTCCCCTGCACTCAGACAAATTTGCTGTCAAAAAAATAAGCACCTCAAACAAATTTAATATTGTCCCCAACTCCGAGAAACTGGATTACAACTCGAAAATTAGCAAGACAACAAAGTTACTTGGCCCTATAACAAAATTTCAATAGCAGTAATCAAATATTCCAAGATATTACCAACCAGTAATTCAGTTGATTTTACCATTGACGTGAGGGAAAACCGAAATCAACCTCACTTCTTAGTAATGCAAAGCATTTAAACATCCTAACAGAAGTACTAGGACGCAGAGAAGGCGTTCACGAAAGTTTATAAATCAAAAGATAAGCATTGCATATATGAGCACAAATCACACACATTCAACTTCAAATTAATATGAGCTCCACTGATAAGCGATCCCATCATTTACAAGTAGCAGACTCATCAGCCAACAGGACTCGACATGTATTACAAATGTACTTTATCAATGCACACAGTAAATTCAGTTACTTCAAAATGCCACAGGTAACATCAGAACAGTTATAAGAATTGGAAAAAAGGAGCATGACATTGGATTATGTTATTATTAACAGCATTATCAACTAAGTCAAACTAGCTTGACATAAAATAAACTCCCACACACACCTTTTACATTAATATTGCAACCCAATTGGAAAGGGTGTGTTAGACTGCAGGTATAAAGCTAGTTAAAACACCAAGGATTGGTTTTAAAACCTTGGTGATGGAAGCATAAGATCATGTGACTAACTCATGCAAACCACACGATTTGAGTGGTCATAATTAAAAAAATAAAGACAGGAATTTGTCATTGAAATTGCTCCAGACAAATGCCTGAATTTAACACCAAACCACCAGCAATACCAGACGGACCTCACTAAGTGGATATCCTTAATGAGCAACGACTTATAGGCTGGGCCCCAAATGAACATGCAATTGCCAAAGCCAATCTTTGAGTTGCAGTTAGTTAAAAAAACTGATAATCTTATAGTGGTCTACTAACATCATAATATTCAGAGGTCTTAGAATTGAGATTATAATAAGACGAATAAATGTTTAGCAAGGACACTCTAAGTGATAACAAACAAAGGCATCAGCAAAGCAAAGTTATGGAGGCGGGAAAGCAGATGCTAAAAATCACAGATCCATTCGTAGCAGGAGCAAGGTGCTTGAATTTAGTAACGATCAAATGGGAATACATACACTGAACATTGTACAACTATGATTTCCATCTTTTCAACAAAACAACAAGTGAAACATCGATTTTGGCCCAAGAGAGGAAGAGGCAAACTAGTTTGCGCTAACTGGTATACACTTACTCACTCATACTGTAATCCACAAGCTAAAAACCCCAAAGAAAACAAGTGAGAACCGACAAGTTGCAGCAGCATCCGGCAAAAGAGTCCTATCTATCACACAACCAAGTTAACTATGTTTGTTTGTGACCTCACCTCAAACCTTCAAAAGCTGCACCTTGTTGGCGAAAGCAATAGCAATCCAATCAGGCTGAGCCGCGGACCATTGAAGCTGGTTGATTTCACAGCCAGCAGAATACATGCACATGGGATCAATCCCGGTGGGAGCAGCGAGCGTGGGCAATTCCCAGATAAGAGCCTGAGTATCATCCCCAGCAGAACAAATATGCGTGGAGCTATGAGGAGCCCAAGCAATGGCATTGACACTCCCACGATGCCTCTCTAATTCCGCCACAGGAGTAGTGGGGGACCTAATATCCAATATCACAACTTTATTACTATCCATCAAGATGGTAGCCATGTACCTGAGATCCTGCTTATTCCAAGCCAAACGAAGCAAAGGGGTATCCGGGTGGGGGCTTTCGTAGATGATGGTGGAGTGTTCTTTGTCACGCAAATCGAAGATTCGTACGGAGCCGTCCGCGGACACGGAGGCGAAGACTCTTGCCTCGCCCCAGGCGATGTCGTAGACCTCCTTATCGTGGGCGATGAGCTGCGTCTCCACGACGGTGCGCTCAATGTCCCAGATGGTGCAGGTGGTGTCGATGCTGGAGGTGCCGATGCGGTTGTGATCGATGTCGTTCCAGTCGAAGGAGGTGAGGGGCGCGCAGAACTCGCTGGTCTTGCTGTTGTTGAAGAGGGAGAGGGGCTCGACGGAGTTTTCGCGGACGTCCCAGAGGCGGAGGTAGTCGCCGGAGGTGGCTAGGAGGTCGGAGGAGGAAGAGGGGGAAGGTTTGCGGGGATGGAACATTAGCTTGGTTGGAGGGTAAGGGTGATCGAAGGAGAGGGAAGGGTGTGGGGAGAGGGAGAGGGTTTCAGGGTGGAAGGAGAGGATGTGAACGCGGTTGGTGTATTCTTCAATGAAGCTTCCGAGGGCGAGACGGTGGGGGTGGGAGGGTGAGAAAGCCATGGCGTAAATTGGGTATGGCGATTCATAGGTGACGGAGTTTTCCGATCGCAGGTGAGAATCTTGGGTTGAATTGTCCATTGGAAGGGAATTGGACGTGGGATTAATGATACTGTTCGATGTTTTTAAGGATTGGGGTTTGAGGTTTGGTTTTTGATGATACTGGAGGAAGGTGAACTGAAATGTTAGGTGAGAGTGGGAGTTGAGAAACCATACCAGACCAATTCTTGTAACTTGTCTGTCACTCCAAAAGTCTCACGTGAGGGGCGTTAGCTGTGGGCGTGATATGGCTTACCACAATTGACGAGACAGGTCAAACCCTCAAATTCACAACATAGCCCATCCACTCCTTTACACCTTACTTTATATTTTTAATTATTTCTTTCATCATCCTCAAAATCTTGTTTCCAGGAAAATACATTTTTTTCTAGATGTTACTCAAAAATGCAAGCAGTAAATTCATCATTTTAAATTCACATGTTTGTTGAGTTGTATTAATGTGATCAACAACAATAATGATATCAGAAAAAGGATTAGTCTTTCTTAGAATAGGACAAATCAAAATAGAGCATTGGGTTAAATAGTCACAAAATGTCATCTTTGTGTTTTTGTTTTAAGCAGTGAGTTTGAAGAAGTAAAAAATAATAAATAGTAGAGTGATTGTTTGGATTTATGAATTTTTTAAGGGTTTGCATAATTTGTGTTTATCACAACTCCATATATTAGAAATTTTAGGGCTTTTAATATATGAAATACATGAAATATATAAGAAATATATAAAATATATGTATGAAGGAATTTGTTTTTTTTTAGTTTATTGATATGTCATGTATGATAAAATATTTACAATATTTTAATATTAATTTAAAATAATAACTAATTTCTAAAATTTGAATATATTTTTAAAATTGAAATATTTTGTAATAACTAATTTAAATAAAAAATATATTAAGTAACTTTTACGTGCATATTGTTGAGTTCGCAGGCGACTAATTTTGTACAATTATAATATTTTTATGCAATGAGTCATGAAAAATAATATACTGATTAATTGAGCTCATCATATCATGCAACGCATAATTAAATGTAGGGACAAAAACATCTTCCATACCATATTATTATTACCCCATCATGACTAACTATGGGTTGATTTATCTATCAATGGAAAGTCTAAGTAGACTAGTAGGTTGAACACACTATTTTTGTAAAAAAATAAATAAATAAACAAATTGAATGTCGTCAATGTATGGCAACATGATATGATTAATAAGGATGATGAACAAGAATTTTAAGAAGATCCTTAATGTAAGATTCACTTTAATTTTGTCCTAAAATTTAAGGGCCTCTCTTAGTCAATTGGGCCTAAGGCTGGCCCATAGGACATCCCAAAACTCCTAAACCAGCCTAACCCTCTCATGTTCTGCCCACTTTGCAAAATCAACCATCTTACTCCTTTTTTCTCCTCAAACAGTGCTCTGCTAGGGCTCGAAGCTCATTCAGATTCAAGTCAGCTCAACCTCATTCTCTGCTCCACCTCTTGAGTATGCTCCTAAAGTTGTTGGGTTCGTTGCCGTAGGTGCCTGTGCTTTCCACTAGCATTTGTCCAGGTGAGGGAAGCTAGGATTTTTCATGCTTTTATAAATAATTTGATGTGCTTTTGATGGTGTGAAAATAATCGGTGTATTGTTTCTGGATGGATTTTTGGCTTTGCATGCGTGAGAGCAGGTGAGATCTACTATGCTCGCCTAAGCGAGCTGTTTCTCGCCCAAACGAAAAGCTCTCGCCTAAGCGATGAGCTCTCGCCTAAGCGCCCCCTTTTAGTTTCGAGTGCTCGCCTGAGCGAAGGCCTCTCGCTTGAGTGAGATGGGCTGGCTTGAGCGAGAACTCGAAGTACTCTCTGTTTTCAATCTCGCTTAACTGAAAGTTTTTCGCTTGAGCGAGAGACCCTGTTGCCTGAGCGAGAGCTCCTTAGCTTGAGCGAGATTGACAGTTGTTAAATGTTTGTATGCTCCCATGATTGATTTGTTTACTCTTTTAAAGCATGAAATATGATGCCAACGTTTTATACAACATGCTTGTGTTTTCTTAAATTTTTGTTGTTTGGGATTTTGTGTTTTTACATGTTGAAATCATTAAAAAGATGTCAGTTTAGCTTAAGCAAGGGATTTTAGCTTAAGCGAGATCAGTCTTGCTTAAGTCGCTTAAGCGAGAATTTCTAGCTTAAGCGAGATCAGTCTAGCTTAAGCGATAATTGCTGCAGAATTTTAATTCCTTACTTTAACTTGAACTTGTGGATTGATTCAATTACTTTTAAAAGCATGAATTGGGCGAATGGGTATGAGTAGAATGGTTTATGGTCTGTGATTGATAAG
>Ga0099822_1009702_pt1 | contig 12064 bp, 6 predicted proteins | sample CowpeawhiteBW_FD_76839 | JGI IMG/M metagenome (GOLD analysis project Ga0099822, IMG submission 76839) | Root nodule microbial communities of legume samples collected from California USA - Cow pea white BW | ecosystem: Host-associated > Plants > Roots > Nodule | place: USA: California | collected... | reverse complement strand
GTTTTGGAATTTGAGGTTTTGCAGATACTATTTGTGTTGTAAAGTTTTTCTTTTTTTTTTTTTTCCTTTCAAAGGATTTATGTTTTCTTTTTACTTTTATACAAGGAAAGATTATTGGATTGACCAGTGCAAAAGACGAAGTGTCTTTTGTTCGATTGAATGATCTTTCTGGTTGTATCTTTTAATTAAAAATGGGATTTATCATCATTCATCAACTATTTTAATTTTATTGGTATCTTTTGTCACTGTTTTAGCTTTTGTTGTACAATGAAAACAGTCATAATTTCAAATAGAGCTAGATTGCTCCCAATTTACAAAACAGTTTCATAGTATATGCTAATTTCCAGTCGCATGTGTTAATTCCTAGTTATTTCCAGCTGTGTGTTGTGGTTTTTGTTCAGTTGAAATTGGATATTCAAATTAGTCTATACTTGGTGTGTATACACATTTCCAGTTGCATGTGTGTTAATTTCCAGCTTCATTGTGTTTTTTAATTAGACACTCAAATGGATCTTAGAGTAACTAACTTCCATGAACTTTTAGATTGCAAGCATGCATGTAATGTTTGGAGCGTGAATTATAAGTTATTAGGATCCTAAGCCAGTTCTAAAATTTGAATTTGCTTGTCATATTTATTTAACATATCTGAGTGAGTTAGCTTGTTAGAACTTGTCTGTTTTGTATTTCCTATTTGTCAGTTATGTGTAGGTTGTTTATATTTGAGTGAGTTAGCTTGGTAGAATATGTTAACTTATCTTTACTGTATTACCTATTTGTCACTTCTGTGTAGATTATTCCTTTTTTTCCCTGAGTATCGATCCTTATAAATTTCTTATTTGGGTAAGAGATGATTAATTTCTAAGCATTCTCTCTATTTTCACAAAACGCCGTTGTCGTCCATTGTTGTCTGCAGTTGTTTCTTGTAGTTCTCTCAAGTAAGCAACAGATTTGGCTTGTTTTTCTGAGGAATGGAGAACCCAACCAGTCTTGGAGGCAGATTCCTCTTGAGGAGTTGCCTCCAATCTCCAATCTGAATGGTTTTTGGATTCTACAATCGAAAAAAAAAATGGTTTTTTGGAAGTCATTTAGCTATCCGAAAATAAAAAAAATGACTTACAGCTTCTACAATCTTTCTATAATCTAGAACAGGTCCAAGAAGAAACTGCCTTAAGTATGAATTTGTTGAGCTTTGTATTCTGGGCCAAGTTTCCATGATTGTTGAAAAGAAAATTGCAGGAAAATATCAACAGACAAAGATGAACAGATGGATGAACTGTGACAATATGTGGAATCCCAAATGTTAGGGACACTTGGACCATTCAGAACTTGTAATTCCTTTTGACGAAAAAAGAAAAACTAATTGTATATTTGTAAAGGATTTAATGCTTGAAAATATTCTCAGAAGTTGATTTAAAAAAAATAAAAAAGAAATTTTGAATCCCATATGTGGCCATTGCTTCCTGCACCCCCAATTTTCTTGAACCCAATTTTGGAACATGTGTGATTTATCCAAACGATTGTTTCGTGGTTCGGATGACGATGTGTACTATCTAAAGGAAAAACTATGGAAAAAGAGGAGGATAGGTAGTTGTGGATATGTCAAGTTTTTATTGTAAGAGAACGATTATACTTAAAACAAAACTGTTCTCTTAAAATGGTTACTCTAAGAAGTTAGTCCAAGCCTCCAAATTTGGAAGGTGAATAGAAGTTTTATAATGAAAATTACATGAAATATCTAAGTTTAAAATAGGTAATCAAGCACAATATTTTTACTTAGTCTAGTAAGTTGCTGATATTAATTGGTTTTTATACAAGAGTGTGATAACGATCAAGTCATGCATGATTCTACAGTGTTACTGTTTTGGCGTCAAACTTGTATGTTTTATTTTGTATCTCATTCTCCTAAAACTTTTGCATGATTACTTGGGTTATTTACATTTCTCACAATTCAAGAAAATGACACAAATTCAAGTCTTACACGCTATCTATCCATACTACGACTCTTAATAACAAAGATCCTACTTGTCCATAGTTATTTGAAAATATAATTGTTCCACAAATTTTTTTATTATATCTATAATCTTTCATTGTGTTCTTCTGTTTTGTTTGTGTTTTTTATTAAAATCTCTAAAAAGTATGTGAAACATTTCATCATTCTTAACGATAACAAACTTTGATTGATGAAAAGTAGTGAATGATGAAAGACCAAAACTTGATATGAGAGTCTATTGCTATTGCAAGTTGAAAAAAATACTAGGATGTTTCAAAGTTGGGTTATATGTTTGGTTTAAAATACAATTGGTTTTAAAAAGATACATATAAATACATACATTTTATCTTTTACAAAAAAAATGTTCACTATTTTATGCTATAGTTACTGCTTAATATTAAATGTCAAGAATGTCTTTCTTCGTGTTTGACCTAAAGGAAAATTTACATATAATAACCTCTATAATTTGTTGCTTAGGGGGAGAGGAGCAAATGTGCGTTAAGTTTGTAAATTGCATGAGTCTTTTCATGGTTTTCAACAATCTATCTTCATGTGTTTGAATTAACACACTCAACTAAATTGTACAAATTATTCAATTTTTTTATTATATCTTTCGTGAAAAATAGTCATGTATTTAATTGGACATATTAGATGATATAATTGTAGAAAATAAATAAATAAATAAATATATATATATATATATATATTTATAAAGGAGATGGTGTAGTATTAATTGTGTATAAAATATCATAAGAAATGTGTTATATATAAACATAAAGTTAACAACAAGTAAATGAGCTTATGCTAATATTTCCTTAAACTGATAATGGTACGATTGAGAATTTGACAAATAAAAGCTAAAAGTGTAAATATATCTGCAATTAGATCCAAAGGAACAAATGGTAAATATATAGTGTCAGATCAATAAAATAACATTTTTTTTTCTGTATTTTTGATTCGTTCATGAAATACAAAGTTGCGAATAATATGAACAACGTAACAAATTTTGCATGGTAAAGTCTCTGTTCCATAAAACATAAGACAAATTATATTAGAAGGTGATAACATGATATAATTTTTTATAATATGGACAATAACTTGTTAAAACATTTATATTTATATTATATTATGTAAAGAAAATTCTTATACATTTCTTTTACAAATTTATTCTTAAATAATTATTTTGAATACTTTGTTTTAAATTAATTTTTTCTTTATTTCACTGTTTTTTTAAATTTAATCATGTATTAAAATTAAAATAAATTTTTATAATAAAAAGTTATCTACGAAACAAATAAGTTATCTACAATGAAATTAAGTTATCCATATTTACTTTTATAACTATAATAAAAATAATGATTTTATTCTTCAAGTTATAATAAAATAAATAAATAAATAAGCACATAGTGTACGTGTTTTTACTGATATTAAAAAAGTAGATTATTTGTCATGTGTTGAATAATTTACTTTTATTTTTAACTTCAAAATATACTTAAAATTTTATTTATGGGTAAATTAATATTATGATAAATAATTATGTGTCCCACATGACACTAGTTTTGTAATTAATAATTTGTTAACCGATAACTCAAGCTTATTCTCTCTCGTAGTGGCCTTAATCTATTTTTTAATTTTAATTTTGAAAGGTAAAAGAAATTAAAAAGAAATAAAAAAGATCCGTCGCCTGAGAGATTCGAACTCTCGCGGGGAAACCCCATGTACTTAGCAGGCACACGCCTTAACCACTCGGCCAAAGCGACTTGTTTGACAAGTGAAAGAAAACTATATATATTACGCGTTTTGAGAAATCTACAATATGCTTTTATAGTTATTTTCATTGAATTAATCATATCCTACAAAATAAATTTAGAAATAAGTTATGTACATATAAAAGTTAAATTTCAAATAATATTCATGTCAATTAGGGATAAGTGTGATTTGGACTTGATTAGATTTATAAGATACTTACATTTTAATTAATCAGTAGTAATAGCTTGAGTTTATTTAAGTTATGATTGAATAATAAAATCAAACAGAAAATATAAGAAAATCATAAAAAATAAAATGAAGTTGATAAATAATTTTAAAATTTATAGTGATTGCCTGTGCTGTAATATCTGACTCTAGAACTAGCACTGTGTGTGTGTGTGTGTGTGTGTGTGTGTGTGAGTGTGTGTGTGTGTGTGTGTGTGTGTGTGTGTGTGTGTGTGTGCGTGTGCGTGTGCGTGTGCGTGTGCGTGTGTGTGCGTGCGCGTGCGTGTGTGTGCGTGCGTGTGTGTGTGTGAGAGAGAGAGAGAGAGAGTTCTTTAGAGAGAGAAAAATTTACTAAAATAGAAAACGAAAAGTTTAATGGTGTTTTTATTTAAAAAGAAAAAGTACAGAAATGATGATAGGAAAAATTATGTAATAGTCTGAGACGTGAGTTTTTATTCTCCATACTTGTATGAAAAAAAATTATAAATGTATTTTGGTTCACCATCAAATTGATGTAGAATGGATTGGAATTAATTTTCTGACCTAGAATCAATACGTATTTGATTTTGAAAATCAATTAAAAAATAAAAAATTGAAATTGAATGAAAAGTAACTGATTCTTATTTTTCTACTGATTGTTACTGTTGCAATTTATCTTTTTCTTTTGTTTCTATTTCTATTTAATATGAAACTCATATTTACACTTTAAACTTTTCATATTGGATTATAATGTATTTCTTTAAGTCTTTCATTAAGAAGAATATTTAACTGTAATATTATTGGATTATCATATGACACAACACCAGTAAAATGTAAATCTAATTCACATAAAAAATTAAAATCGTATTTAATTTAAAATCTTAATAAAATGAACTTATAAATTTGTTTTCTTACATCTCAATTTTTTAACTTTATTCTGTATAGAACTTAGATTTATATTTAAATTTTCAAACATGTAAAATATATTATAATTATCAAATTTTGACACCATAGAAAGGAAATTGAAATTTTCCACTACAAGACTTGTATATTAGACCTTTTGTTTGATGATATTGTTAGATTCATGAATGAATAATGTTTAAGAATTAAGAGGATTTTCACAATCCCACAAAGCCACATTGTTTGACTTGGTTCAGAAATGACTTAGTAAGTGGCTAAGTATTAGTGGTCTAAACATCATCACTTCAGTTCACTCTCCACAAACCTATCTTTTCAGTCAAACCCATTACCCTCATTTCTATGCTTTCTTATGCTTTTTCACACCAAACATTATATACTCAATTTTTCCATCAAATTAACATTCATATACAACATTGCATAATTTAGGGTGTTTCTCATATAAGATCATTCATATAAATTGTATTATACACGTTCTCGTGTTAAATATGATCATAATAATTACCGAACAAACTTAAGATTACATACAAGATGCTAACTTATGAAAACACACGTATTGTCCTTATGAAAACTATTATTATTATTATTACTTTAAATTTTTTCATTTTTATAATTTTAAAGTTAATTGTACTTTCAAAAAAAGTTAAATTACCATTACGAAATTGAGTTTTGATAAAAAGTGACTGAAAATTTGTTAAATTTTGCATTTTCTGGTGTTCTTTCCCATGAACTTTTCCTTAGTTCTTGCAATCATGTTTTGTTGAGGAAAAAGGTCAATATTATTCATTATTCAATTGCCTAAAGTTCAAACAACCAAGCGTCAAATTTATACAAAAAAATGGTGTCAAATATGTAACCTAAATATTCTCTTTTACAGAACAGAAGTCCATGCTCAGCTATGTGCTCAATTTTAATAATTAAAAATATCATTAATTTATTTAACTAATGCATGCTCATCCCAGCTAATCCGGCTAAGTTTGAGGGATTCAGATGAGTTTAGTTAAAGTTTGATACTTTTAAAATAAATTAACTCCAACTAACTTAAATTTATCTAAGTTAATTACGATGTTTTTCTAATTTTAAATTACTCGTTATTAAAATTTAAGTTATTTATAATTTAAATTATGAATAATCGATTTCCTATAATTTAATTAGATTACACCCTGTTTTGATTTGAATTATATAATTACTTATATCATGTTCTGAAAATAAAAATGAATACAATAGTCTTATAGTATAAATGAAATTCGTTTTCAGATTCCACATACATAATTTTCTCTGAACCTCTTATGATTTATAGTAAATGCACATCGTCTTATATTTTATTCATCATTTTAATAAAAATTTTATATTTATATGGTTATAATTATTTTTTTACCTAATTTTCTCATATTTTGGATCATCGTTCCATTAGTAATCTTGATCCGTTTATTGCCTATAAAGAGGCAACCGACACCCAAAGAGATTTGTATATAATTGATTGACTTGTATCAAAAGACAACTTTCCTTGCATGTAGTGATTACTTCGGAAATCATGAAATTATGTGTCGATGAACAAAAATGCCAAACGAGTGGTACACCAAGTGTGATAGAGTTCTACCTATTGATCATATGAAGATATGTGTGTTAGCAAGGAGCCAACTTTTAAAGTTAAGAGTCTCGAAATATAAAGATATGTGGATTAACTATTCGTCAGCCTTTAAAGTTCCGAGTCTAGAAATATGAAAATATGTGTGCCAATGATCTACCAGCCTTTGAAGTTGCAAGTACCGGCCTTTGAAGTTGTAAGTCTATGGTGTCTGGAAATATGAAGACATATACATCAATGATCCCAACCGGGCAATCACCTCAGTGGTATCATCAGGTAGGCAACACCGAACTGTGAACGGTGAAAGAGATAAATAGGTAATTTTGCAATTAGGATAAACAAGTTAATAATCAAGTTTAAAAAGTAATTAAGTCTCAATTAAGTCAATCTTAATTAAAGGTATGTGTAGAAAATTATAAATACAGATAAAATGTTTTTGTCATTTTTTTCTTGCATTTTTTACTGTATTAATTATTTGCACCGAACAATACTTAATTGATTTAAGCATCAGACTCTCTTTAACAGATATTTTGATCGAATGAAAGACTAAATAAATAAGAATGACACCAGACTCCAATCAATTAGAAAAACGAATAAATAACATCGATATGAATTGAACAACTTCGATGAAATTTTAAAGACTAAGTAATTTTGTTTAGATAGACGTTAGCTTCGTTAGTCCCTTAAACCCCCAAAACAATATGTTTGAAAAAATTAAATTTTTAGAAATTAATTTTATCTTAAAAATTATATTTTGTTTATAGAAAGTAATTATGGTGTATTCCACACCAATTCCACTGCAACCCGTCATGGACCACACAATCTTTATTTACAACGATGCTCCCGTTTTTACTTTTCTAAATTAAAAAAAGTTTCATAAAATAAAAATAACCGACAAGGGAGGAGTTTGAACACCGTACACTATGTATTGTTGACTCTTCGTTTAACAGAAAGAGTGGTCACTGTCACCGTCGAGTTGAATCGCTGTTCGTCACGGAATCTCATAGTGAAGAATAAAATAAAAGCACTACACGTTTTTAAATCACTTTAAATTTATTTTTAAAGTTGGCATAACAAATTATCTATTGTTTTTGTTTAATTCTTATGTATTTGAAAGAAAAAGTTAAATAAATTATAATTCCTTATAAGTATTATCTATATTACATTCAACAGTGTCACATATTTTTAAACTCTAAATTAAAAATAATTTAGATACACGTTTTTAAGTTTTTCATATTTTATAAAAGTAAAGTTCTATGATAATTTTAAATTTTAAATTAAATATAGTAAGATGGTTGATCTTGATCATATTATCTTAAAAAACTTAAAGTTGAAAGAAATATTATTATAACTAATATCAATAAGTAATTTTTTTTAATATAATTATTTATCTATTGTTAAAAACGGAAATACATTATTTTGGATTTTGGATGTGATTAAAAACGAGATGAATCAAACTCGACACTAAAAATATATGTAACTATAAATAAGTATGACATTATATTTATGTAAAAAAGAAAAGTGAGACAGTATAGTTTGAATGTTTGTTTTAAGAACTGAAACTAACGTTAAAGCAAATTCAAGAACCTAAACTACAGAAACTAAAATACAAGGTTAAAATTACAAAAAAAATAAGTAAGAATCACGGTCTCTATGAAGTACACACTTAAACCTATATTTATTTTTCATTCACTTTACCTAATATTTCAAAATTTAAAAAAGATTTTGAAAACAACATTAAATTGGGACCCAAAATTACAACAGACATTTTGTTCATGCTAACGAAATTGGTGGGCATGTACTATTTAGAGCCACTGCAACTAAACCAAACCCTCTTTTCTCTCTGTTCGGTTTTGGAGTCACCACCGGCCAAACAGTTACAACACCACTTCTAAGTTGAAACATCCCTGTTTTCCAACATTGTATAAGTCCACACCAACATCACATCTTCTTTCTCTGTCTCTCTGTCTCTCTCTTTTTTCTATAATCTTCTTCTTCTTCTTCTTCCATGGCTGATGCCACCAAGTACATTCCCATAAACTCAGACCCCAAGAGCCTCTTCTCCATTCCCAAAACCAGAAAAACTCTAACTTTTGCCTATGCTTTTACTTTTGTCTTTGTTGCTTTCACTGTTTTCCTTGCCTTTTGCCCCTCTCCAAACACTTCCTCTCCCTTCTTCACCAACATATTCTCCTCCACTGCTTCCTCCACTTCCTCCACTTCTGCTTACAAGTCACAACTCTCTTCCATTTTCTCTTATTTCTTTAACACCACCACTTCTTCCTCTTCTTCTTCTTCTTCTTCCAATTCCTCAACCTATGTCACCACCACCGCTTCTAGATCTACCAACACCACTTTTCAATCTCATTCAACAACTAAAAAGCCTTTTAAAGCAACCCCTTTTGAAAACCAGACTCAAACCACTCCAACTACAAGCAACATACCCACCAATCACACGCCAAAACCGCATGATCATCTTGTGAATAAAAAGCCATCAAGTGCTTCCAATCATACACGAGTTTCTGGAGGGGGCGCAGAGAAAGGAGTTGTGCGTAGTAATTACACGGCTTCCCTGGTGAAGAAAAAGAAGGATGGGAACAAGGAAACGGATTCGAGGGTGGAGGATGAACATATTGAGGCTTTGATCAAATGTGATTTTTTTGATGGGGAATGGATTAAGGATGATTCTTATCCTCTCTATCAACCGGGGTCTTGCAATCTCATCGATGAACAGTTCAGTTGTATCCAAAATGGAAGACCTGATAAAGACTATCAGAAATATAGGTGGAAGCCAAAGAGATGCAGCCTCCCAAGGTAAGAGAATATGGTCAATTTCTGTTGTTTTGGAACCTGTCGGTGCTTAATGTTTTGACTCCATTAACGATTTTTGTGTTGTGATTATGCATTATGAATACTCAGTGTCTCACATCACTCGGGATTTAGGATTAAAACTTCAATTATTCGACATGAACGTCAAGACAAGACCATCTAGGACTTGCACTTATGTTGTATGATTTAGTTTTGGATAAAATTGAAGTTTCATTTCAATAAAAGGCATGCTGATCTTTAGTTGAAAAAACTGTATTACGAAATTACAGAGCAAAATTTCAATTTTGGTCAGAGAACAAGACCAGAAATCATCAAGGAGTTGCTTTTATGTTTGGTCCTTTAATTTCTAAGGTTTTTCATTCGATAGTGTTTGTGTTTTTTCCAAATTTGACAATATTTTGTTGTCATATTCATCTTGGTGTTTTGCGATGGTGATGTTCAAAGTTGTTTTGGGAATGTTTCTTGGGTATTTTGGATCCTAGTTTGTTGATTTGCTATGCAATTTGTTGTTGTAATTGCTGATAGGTTGGACGGACATAGAATGCTGGAAATGTTGAGAGGCAAGAGGCTTATTTTTGTTGGTGATTCCCTGAATAGGAATATGTGGGAATCTCTCATTTGCATCCTAAGAAACTCTGTGAAAGACAAAAGCAAAGTATATGAAGCAAACGGAAGAGTCCATTTCAAAGGGGAAGCTTCTTATTCATTCATATTCAAAGTAAATACCTAAGTCCTTCTATGTTTTCAATTTTTCTTCTAATGGTGTTTGCTTAATTGTTACACTAATTGCTTGCTAGGATTATAACTTCTCCGCGGAGCTTTTTGTGTCCCCATTCTTAGTTCAAGAATGGCAATTTCAAGTAAAGAATGGAACAAAAAAGGAAACACTTCGTCTTGATTTAGTTGGTAAATCTTCAGTTCAATATAAACATGCAGATATAATCATCTTCAACACTGGTCACTGGTGGACTCATGACAAAACTTCCAAAGGGTAAACTAAACACTTTACAATTTCTCTTAGATTCGATTGCAGTTATGTGTTTTCATTCTAAGACCTTGTTAACTAACATGTCCAAGAAAAATTCTAGGAAGGACTATTACCAAGAGGGAAGCCATGTCTACAATGAACTGAATGTTCTGGAGGCATTTCGCAGGGCAATAACCACTTGGAGTAGATGGATTGATGCCAACATAGATTCATCAAAGTCTATGATATTCTTCAGAGGCTATTCTGCTTCACATTTCAGGTACATGTGGTGGTGTGTTTGGATTCATCTAGGATGATGATCCAACATCATGATGAATACTAGTTAACATGATTTTAGTTCATTCACTTTGATACATTATTGTACTAAAGAACAAGAAGATTGACACAAACACTTGTTTGTAATTGTACAGTGGGGGGCAATGGAATTCTGGTGGACAATGCGACAGTGAAACTGTGCCAATCAAGAATGAGAAGTACTTGAAGGAATACCCTCCTAAGATGAGGGTATTGGAAAAGGTTTTGAAGTATATGAAAACCAAAGTGACCTATCTAAATGTCACTAAAATGACAGATTTCAGAAAGGATGGTCATCCTTCTATTTATAGGAAGCAAAACCTATCTGCAGAAGAGAGAAAATCACCATTGAGTTTCCAAGATTGCAGTCACTGGTGCCTCCCTGGTGTTCCTGATGCATGGAATGAGATTCTTTATGCTGAGCTTCTTTTGAGACAGTATCAGAATCAGCATCTGAAGAAAAGAACATAGGTAAACTAAACTACAAATTACTTATATTGAGTGAGTTTTGCTGAAAGCAGAACCACATGCAATATATATATATATATATATATATATATATATATACACACTATTCTTACCCTTTCTACAAAAGTATAGAGAGAAAGGAACAAACCATAAGAACAAGTTTTTCTAGATTTGTAAAGGTTCTTCACAAGTTCACTTGTTGTGAAAATAGTAAAAAAAGAGACTTTCCTTGAAAGTTTAAACTAAATGAACTTGTTCATGTGAAGTGTAGAAGTTAGTTAGGACATGGAAAAGGATAGAAGAATATTATGGGTGGTAAAACTTGTCGTTGTAAACCACCCTCTAAATTTTGTTTGTGAAGGTTGAGTTCTACTGTAATGTTCACTTTTATGTAACAAATTGTTCAGTGAATTTGTTTTGTCGTTATTATTTATTATTCATAGGATCCGAATAACATGTAAGTAAATTTTAAGTTTGGTGAGAGGAAATATAATTAATTTATATTCTTTGGAATGATGTTCTTGTTTGGTTTTTCTAGGAGGTTTCCCACTCTCTCTTCAGAGTATTTTTCTTTTCGGTGATAATTGTTTTTATGTTGAAAACGATACGTTGGTTTTTGTCAGGATTTGGATTTAGTCATAAATTATGATTCTTTGATTCTTTGTTCATAAAGAATTCAAATGGGTGTGAACTTTTTTCTGTGTATAGTCACGTGAAACCTTTGACTCTTGAAAATTATGTATTCATCACTGTTTATGTCGGTCCATGCTGTAAAATAATATTTTGAGATATATTTATAATTTTATTTAAGAATAGTAAATTAACGTGGTTCCTATTTTTCAACAAAAATGTGAACTCATTCCATTTCAATTCTTTGTTCACATTCAGATAGATAGATTTAGCTGTGTTGCTTTGATTTTATTAATTCTGACTAATATCATTATACAATTTCATCTTTGTAGGTGTTTTAATTTAATTTTTGAACATGTTTTTAATAATAAAAAAAAAAAAAAAAAATTTTTTTTTTTTTTTTTTT
>Ga0099822_1009699_pt1 | contig 12064 bp, 6 predicted proteins | sample CowpeawhiteBW_FD_76839 | JGI IMG/M metagenome (GOLD analysis project Ga0099822, IMG submission 76839) | Root nodule microbial communities of legume samples collected from California USA - Cow pea white BW | ecosystem: Host-associated > Plants > Roots > Nodule | place: USA: California | collected... | reverse complement strand
TTTTGCAATTTTTTGGGTAAAGTCGGGAAGCAAAAAGAGAAGGGGGACTTGGGAGTGGTTTTTTTTTTTTTTTTTGTGATATACGTAGTATGTATGTATGTATCAAATCTTGAATTCTTTAAACTTGAAAACGAGCATAATGTAAGGAACACGTTGAACTAATGTTTTAGAGTAGTTACTTTACCCAACTTTCTTTTTTCTTTACAAGTTTGAGGACTTTTTTATTTTTCAATTTTGCAAAAGCTCGTTTGTTCTACATGTGTTCACTCAAATTGCTCCTTCATTCTCAAATAATTGATTGTTGGTATAAAAAATTGCTATTTACAACGAAACAAGTGTTTGAGATTTGAGGTTGAGACCAATTCCTCTAGACCTGCATGCACTTGCCAATTCAAATAAAACAAAAATCATTATATCAAAACCGGAGGCGGCGACAAGTTGCATTTCGTTACTGAACGCTGTGCTGATTTTATATTCCAACTTCAAAGCCGCTGAATGTTCTTTCCTGTACTGCATCGAATCAGGTACCATATTCTAGGGACTGGTCCTCATGTCTAGTCTAGCACTGTGGGACATAATTTCTTTTTCATGCGGGAGTTGTGGAAATCATTGACCGACACATGTTCCCCATGTCTACATTGGTGCGTGTAAAAGAAATATAATTGATGAATATGGCATTACCATTAACTTGATGAAGGGGGCATCAACATCTACAATTGAGCTTCCGTGCTGTCCAATCTCTCTACTGGCAGTGGCAAAACAGGAGTGTCATACCAAGGTTCCAAACCACCGATACACTGTTTCACACGCATCTGCTGAATAAACGACTAGCACATTGTATGACAGCATAAGATGGTGATTCAGACTATAATGCAGTGTCAGTCAGTCAGCACCGGAACAGAACGACATAAGGATAGTTCAAGGGAGGTCACAAATTTACATCTGCAATATACATGGTTCCAATTTGAAACTCAGACGTATTGCACAAAACAATTCAATCAGCCCTTCTCAACTCTCTACATAAACCATTGTTGGCCTTTTTGTATTTTCTCCTTTAACCTGTTCTCAAAATATTGTTATTATATTACAACCCAAAATGGCCTATGGGAGAAATGGGGTTGTCATGTGAAAATCAAAAAGACATAAAAGGGAAAAATATTATAATTTATAAATGTAATTCAAGAGCAACTTGTTAATAAACGAGTCACGAAAATTTCGACCAACTAGGCTGTTTAGGCCGTTCAAGGGGAAGCTTCTCCAGCTCAAAACACCCCTTCTCAGAAACAGAGGTCACTTCCTCATTCAACCCTGACAATTTGAGTTCATTGAGCGTTCTCTTTGCATAAACAGTGAAAGCAATGGTGGTAACTATTGCACTAAAGAAAGAAATAATGTTGTATACGATTTCCACAGTAGTCAAGTGGTGCCTCCCGTACTGTGCGTCAGCCAACGTCTTTAATAACCGACCACTGACGAAAAACATTAAGATGTTAGTGTGGGGGTTAAGAATTATAAAGAAAAACACAAACACCCTGGTAATCGTGGTAAGAAAAAAGAGTTTGAGTTAGTGAGGGTATTTGTCTGAAGATCTAACAGAACTCCAAAAAACTTCGTCTTCTAGCCATATAAGAAAGGAGGAAATGGCAAGTGTCTTTGCAATTACAATACATTTACAGTTCCTCTTTCTTTCTAATCTTTTTCTTTAGGGAACTCATTAAGCCAATGAAGGACCCTAAATAGAAAGAAAACAAACCTGTAGATATAGATGAAAGCTTCTGGTACCATTCCAGCAACTGACCCACCTAAGTAGGGCCAAAACCTCATATTTGTGACTACCACAGCATAATTGAATATAGTATAAGGAAAAGGAGAAACCCTAAACAGTGCAACGACTTGAAATTGATGAAACCAGTTCCCCTCCCCAGCAAGCCTAATCATTGCAGCATTCCGGGGCCATCTCCTTAACCATCGCTGGAGAATATAAAGGCAACAATCACAAACAAAAGGAAAAAAACTAGTCAGAAAAAATACAGCACGAAATTTAAGAAGACTCTTGATCATATAAGAAATAAAATGACTTACATGAATGCGGTCACGGAACGGTAGCCCAATTAAGTAAGGCAGGACCATCCCAACAGTTGTTCCAAACATTATTATAACGAAGCCAATGCCATAACCAAAAATCATCCCGCTCAGCCACATGGAGGGGCCAGAAGGGATTAAGAATACTGGGAATAAAGCCAGAGAAGCAACAAGTACCAGAGCAAGAACTGGACGGCCAAAGGCAGCAGCTTCCCATGCCATAAATGGGTAAACAGCCTGCATATCAAAATTAAAATGATGAAGCATCAAAAAACTAATTTAATCAAATATTACAAGCATCCATATGGAATGCATTCCATTCCACAAGAGCTGAAATATAGAGTCTGAGCTTGCTTTTAGTAGTAAAGATGTCATTACTATAATGCTCTTTTTTAATATCATGCTCAGAAGTAACCTTAAAATGTCAGCGGGATTTGGAAAGTGAAAATGAAAACAGAAAGTGTGCAAAAATAATTTCTTGCTGAGTTGAAAGAAAAGAGTCCCTCTTGTGCTTCTGCATAATTTCCTCCATGCCATAGATCGCACATCAAGTCAACTCATCTAGGGTGTGTTTGGATTGCACTTAAAAAAATTACATTTGGTTGAATGAAACTGAAAAAGTTTTATGATTTTGCTTTGAAAACAAACCACGTTTAAAGTTCAATGAAACAGAAAAAAAATTGTCAAACATCATTTGTAACTTTCTATGTAAAGTAAACTTGGGTTTGAACTCAGAAACATTAAACCAAACACACAACTAGAGATTTCCTTCAACACATTTACAAAAAATATGGTAAATTGTTCGTTTATGAAGCATGATTTAAATCAAGTGGGAGGAGAGCATGGAACTAGCAACAATAACTATGAAGATTGGCTCGGTCAAATCTTGATTATGGTTTCTAGACTCTAATGTAGTAGACCGCTTGATATTTCAAGAGTGTTTGATGGTACAAGACCATTTGTCTACAGAGCATGTGGTGATCGCCTAACCGTTATCAGACTGTAACTTCTCTCATTTGTCATTAGAGACTCCGCCTTGTTGTTGACGTTTCAAGCTCAGATGTGGGAGCACTATTTATGTGTCTTCTCCAACAGTTTAGGCGTGTAACAATTATTTCTCTAGATATAAAACTTTGTATAAATTATTTAACCAATTGAGAATTGAGAGTTCATTGAGAGAAACTTTGAGTTGTAACTTTGGTTAATAGTAAATTTTTTACTGTGAATGTAGATTGAAGGTCGTTAATACTTCGAATGAATCATGTTAATTTTATGCGTTTTCTTCATTACTCCTCTTTGTTAAACGTCTAACTGTTGCAGGTTTCTCTATTATCATTGTTATTCATTTGTGTTTGGTAAACGGTCTAGTAGGTTTGTTTGAACAATTTCCACAACAATTACTGAGCTAACATATCATTTCATATATCATCTCTTCAATAATATATTTCAGTTAAAAACATTATAAGAACAGCGAAGGTGACACAGGATTGCCACAATTTAGTCCATATCAACGAATGCATATTAGCCAAATAACGTCAATACCAGTTCATTCTGAACAGAAAATGAAACTGTAGTACCAAAATGGTTGTAAAAGTAAGAGCAAATACCTTTTTGAAAAAGAGTGGCACTCCCCATCTGATAAGAATAAAAGCAAGTAACACAATGACAACACACCATAAAGAGGATTTAGTCCACCACCAGAAAGACTGTAATCTTGATTCTGCTCGAGGCAGCAAGATTTCAGATTCAACCGCCCTTGTTTCATCAGGTATGACCAATCTAACATATTCACTATTCCCCCTCGCATGAGAGCCCGAGCCTGCATGTTTTTCCAACACCTCTGATGATTCTTGTGTCATCATTGAGATGCCGGCAGGCTATAATAACAGCAGAAAAAAAAAATCAGAATATAAGCATCAAACTGAGAGTGTATGATTCAAAATTCAAAGTGCATATCTGATTCCACTCTAAATAGTTACATTACGGCAAGAACAGTCAGCAAATAACAATATATAAAAAAAGAGGGACACAAGGGATTCTATACCATCATTGTAGGCAAGTAGCATTCCCAATATTATGACAATAAAGCCAACTTAATAAAATAACCCAAAAAGAGATAGAAGACACCGAAAAGATGTTGAACTGACTTATAATTATATGCAGGTGAGTATTAAGGACGTAAATATTTCAGAGATCCGGTAGGGTGCTCTGTTAGAATAAATCCAAGTCAGACAGAAAGAAAAAAAAATGGACTACAAGAGTTACTGCATGAGTAAAATAATTTTAATCTTATGGGTGGAACAAATTTTCTTCAAGCATAATAAAAATTATGGCTGATGGACAAAAACTAAATGTAGACAGCAATATCGGTAGGTTTATAATGCATTTCAATCAGATATATCAGTAATCCCACGTCTTCGATGAAACTCTCAATTTTATATACTTTAAGAAACTGCACCTCCTGCTACGTAATTCCAAGACACTATGTTTGAACTTCTAAATTTCCCAGAATCCACTCAATTTCCTAAGCAAAAATCAATTAAATAAAAAACATTCTGCTATCGAAGTATCTACTTGGAGACCGTGACGGAAAAAAAAAATATAAAGACAACCTAGAAACAATTGCAGCAACTAGACGGAACCTACCTTCTAATTCTCCCACCAATCGATTGAATAACATTTGTATTCAAAAGAAAAGCGAGAATGGGTAGGGAAAGGATGATATTATATACAGAAGAGTTGAAATTGGTGAATTGGTGAATTGTTGAATTGGTGAATTGGTGAATTGACAAAGAAACATAATTATTTTGGAGGAATACCCAATTAAAAAACAAAGAAAAGATATGAAAGTAGCTTTTGCGACAAGTGAGACAATGAAACGAACCTTGGGAGAAGGAGTTGAGCTCTGGCAATTTACGAACACAACAGAGCAAAACAGAACAAAAGTGAATGGTTGTGGCTGGGTTGGGTTAGATTCTGAATTTGATGGAAACGTCCCACTCACGCTACCATACTCATTAACCAACTAACTCCCTTTTGCCCCTACCTTGCCTTTGCTTTTACAAATGTTTCCTTGTCACATTACACCAACCATACAAACGCACCACAACCTTGTCTTTTTCTTTTATCTTTCTTCTATTACAAATATAATGCATCCACTTTTTTCCTCTTGATTATTTAGTTATTTAATTTTCTAAAAGTTCCACAACATTAATTCATTATTAATGTAGTATCAATTTGCTAACATAATATATTCATTTCGTAATATTAATGTCAATTACTTATATATTAATGGCTTAAATACTTTTTTGGTCGTCATTATTTTTCGTAGTGTTTGTTGCGGATGGTTCTCATTCTCATTTTGACAGAATGTATAAAATGGTTCTCATTTTTACCCAATGTTTAAAATGATCATCATTTTCGCAATTCGTGTTTTATTTGGTCCTTTTCTGTAACGCCGTTTAAATCATTAACGGAGCATTGTACAGGTGGCACGGTTTGTATTAGGGTGTGTTACGTTTACTGTACAGGTGTGGTAATTAGATATTTGAGGATAAATAAGTGAGCTAGGGTTTTGGTAAGGAATGTTTAGGCAGTTTGGTGAGTTTTGACAATCTTGTTCCTCCATTCCTAATTGGTGTTGCTGTAATCTTCTTCTTCCTGCAATCCCATTATATAGGTATGTTACGATCTCAATCTTCTTCCTTTACCTCTGGTTGTAATCGTTGGAGGCAACCGTGTTGTTGGTGGTTCAACAAGAAAGAAATGGATTAATCATGATCTGTAGCTGCGGAGAGATGACAGCTTTGAGGATGGCAAAAACTTCAAAGAATATTGGTAGAAAATTTTGGGTACAATCTGTTTTTATTCTTCTGTTAATAATAAATTGGTTTTAATTTTTGGTTTATTGATTTAAAGAGTGGTGGTTCCAATAATGTGGGCTGCAACTTTTTTTTAAATGGTGGTGTTGATGAAAAGGATGTCATCATCATGACACAAAGGAAGCATATTAATGATTTGGAGAACTCATTGAAGGTCGTTGAGAAGAGGCTGCAATTAGTAACAGGGTTCACTTGTGTGTTGTTATTGTATTATTCGTACTGTTATTGTGTGTAATCTTTTAAAGTCCAATTTGTTTTGTACTATTGTTAAATGAAGAAATGAATTAGTTTGATTATGTTGATATTAATTCCAACATGTTCAAAATGACATCTTAATCTGAACATTGAAGTAACTGGTATTGATCTAAGCTTGGGAAAAATTAAATTGATCTAAGTCGGAGAGAAGTTCATAACATTAATTCATCCTCATCAAAATGCACTACATCAATGTTTGACAAAAGTGAAATTGAACGAAGTTTAAGGAAAATCAAAATGCAGTACATCAATAATTAATTCTACATCGGAAATTCCAACAAAAAACTAAGACGTTTGTAGCTGCTATCATGGCCTCCTCCTAATATGTAATTTCATCCTAAACTACTGAGATGATTAACTGGAAAATTGAAATGAAGAGCGCAATTGCAATCCAATGATGAAATGACAAGTATTAGTTGTTTCCTCTGCAAATCTGAGCTCAAAAAAGACGAAGATGAAGAAGTTTCCCTAATTGCAAAATTTTTCCTAAATTAAAAAATTAACGTTAATTAGGCATATGTAAAGTACATGTAACACACCCTAATACAAACCGTGCCACATGTACAATGTTCCGTTAATGATTTAACGAATTGCAAAAATGAGGATCATTTTAAACATTCGGTAAAAATGAGGATCATTTTAAATATTCTGTCAAAATGAGGATCATCCACAACAAACACTACGAAAATGAGGATAAAAAGGTATTTAAGCCTATATTAATTGAAAGGTTTCAAAAAAACATAATTTAATAGTCAATGCTACATTCACATTTTGTAATAATAGTTGTAGTATATATTTAATAATGGATAAAGTTACAAACTAAATAACCAAGTACGTGATTCAAATAATATAAAGTTCAAAATTATGCATTAACAAATTATAGCGTGAAAAGTGGTTTCAAAAAAATATAAGAAAACTATTTTAGTCTTATTATCTATTTAATTTTATTTAGCTTCGGGCATCGAGGTGTTCAAACAAATGTTTCAATTTTTAAAAGTGCAACCTTGGTACAATTTTTCTATAATTCAACAATGAATGGTTAACAAATAGATATTGATGATTTTAATTTAAGGATAATTTAATTTATAACCAACAAAAAGCAAGAATTTGTTAAATTTAGAAATTATAAAAGGGGTTAATGACTTATTTGGATTTGCAAAAAATGCATTATAGCATAATAGTGAACCAATGAAAAACATGTTGGAAAGCTTTACCCACCCTTCCTAGGGGTTCCTACGGGTGACTATCAAAAACTAAAAAAAATAGAAAAAAGGCATATTATTTTCTTTATAAAACTAATTTAAATAGACGACTTTAATTACAAAAAATAAAGTATGTGCATGATTTACTTTAAAACTTATTTGAACATTATTTTTTATTAACATTAGAGAAATCAAATTCATAAAATAATCTAATGCTAACAAACATAAATTTTAATTCTTTAAAAGTATTACACAATAAAACCATTTAACATACAATAATTATAGTCTTCATCAATTATTTAAATAAGTATATTTTTATTTATTAAACTTTGACAAAAAGAAAAATTGAAATTCGCTAATGTGTTAAACTTTGATAGAGTTTAATCATAAAATTTTGAAAATTAATATATATAACTTTGTAAACCAAACTTTAGTTATGTATTAACTAATATTTTAAATTAATATTTGACTTGTTTACAAGTAAGATTAAACTCAAATATTAGATTGTTTAATACGTAAAATAATTATTTTAATTAATTTTTTAACTTTAAAAATTATATATATATATATATATATATATATATATATCAAAATTTGGAATAATAAAAATTATTTATTGGTATAAATATTAATAGTAAGGCTAAAAAAATTAGTAGTTGTTTATATATAAATATTTTCTATTAATAATTAGATTGATTATAATAATGAATAAATTCATTTAATATAAAAAATAGAAAAATGAAATATATAATTAAAATTTTATAGTCCAAAACACGTTTACAAATTATAGACTGAGAAGTGAGTTTAATTCCAATATAATCAAAATATCTTCAGCCTCACCGTTAATAAAAATATTGATTCAAATCTGTCAATTTTTTAAAAAAGTGGATGAGTAAGGAGTGAGTGATGGATCTTTTAAGAATCTAAAGGTTTGTACTCTCCAAAATTTCTTTATAAATTTTGTAAGTAAAAATATATACGTATATATATATATATAATATTTAATTTTTATATTAAATTATGTATTGATTTTCTACATTTTATTTTAAAATTTTTATTCCTTCAAAATTATTTCAAATTTTTTATCCCCAAATTTTGTAATAAAGTTTAACTGCTTTATAGACTTCGTTTTCAAAATTACAGTAAAATGTTTAGAAACAAACATTGATGATTTAAATTTACTTATAATTCAATTTATAACCAATGTATATATAATGTATAAACTTTAGAAATAAAGTCCTACCAAATTTAAATAAAAAAAGAGATAGTCTACCAATAAAAAAATAGTCCGAAAAGTTTTATACATATGACTGAATTAGGATACCAACCCACCAAAAGATTATAAAGAAGTAAGAAAAAGAAAACAAAAGAAAAAATTATATTATTTACATTGTAAAATTAGTTCAAATAGGTAAGTTTACTTAAAAAGACGTAAAATATTTAATAATTCAGTTTAAATATTATTTACATAATTTTTATTAGAAGAAATTAAATTCATAAAATAAACTAACAATGTCATAAAAAACGTATATTTTAATTCTTTCAAAACATTAAAATTAAAAATTACATAGTAGAAAATTTAAACATAATATTTTATATAGTTATTTTGTCAATTGAAGAAAAGTGGGTTGGCCGCGTGATCTGAGATTTTGAAGTGCACGTGATAATGGAGTGACACGTGGATATTGGACTTATGAAAGAATATAATAAACAATTTAAAACGTGATAATGGAGTGACACGTGCTTATTGGACTATAATATAATAAACAATTTAAAATAGGTTAGAACATAAAGTCAAAACTGCACTTTATGTGTGAAAGGACAGATGGCAAAGGCGCTGACTTCCACGTGGCAACCCAAACTGAAACGGGCCATAGCAAGCAATGCAGAAACTATAAATTACGATTATTTGATATTTAATTAATGGTTTAGTTACTTCTTACAAGAAGAGAGCGTGATAGAGACAGCGAAAGGGAATTGGGTCGATTGAACTGATGACGGAGGGTAGCAATCCAATATCTCCGGCGGACGGCGTGGACGTGATCGGCGGCGGCAAAGAGCAGCAGGCGGCGGGAGTGGGGATTCTCCTTCAAATAATGATGCTGGTTTTGTCTTTCGTGTTAGGTCACATCCTTCGTCGCAAGAAGGTTTACGTTCTTCCCGAAGCCAGCGCTTCTCTTCTCATTGGCTTGCTCGTTGGTACACTCGCTAACATTTCTCACACTCAAACTAGTATCAGGTCTCAATTCACTTTCTATTGCCATTCCTATTCTCTCATTTCTTTTTCTGATTCTCTGGAACCTCACTCACTTTCTATCACAAACAGGGCGTGGTTCAACTTTCACGAGGAGTTTTTCTTCCTCTTCCTTTTACCTCCTATAATATTATATCCTTAACCACTCGCATTCTTCTGCTGTTCTTTAATTTCATCACAATTACTTATTGCTTTCATTTCCTTGACCTTGCGCTTTCGCTTTACTCAGTCTGGCTTCAGTCTCTCGCCTGTAAGTTCTTTTTTCTTGTCCTTTCACTCTTGTTGCATTCTTTTGTTTTCAAATTGGTTCTTTCACTTTGCGTTTTCGCTCTTTGCAGAAACCTTTTTTTTCTAATTTTGGAGCTATTGTCACGTTTGCCATACTGGGCACCTTTCTGGCTTCCATTGTGACGGGTGTCTTAGTGTAAGCATTTTTTTTTTTGGCATTTTTCATTTTTTCCATTCCAGTTTGTTACCTTGTGATTCGTTTCCTTGGTTTGCTTCTCTGTCCACAGTTATATGGCTGGATTGATGCACCTTATCTACAGATTACCTTTTGTTGAGTGTCTAATGTTTGGTGCACTGATATCCGCAACCGATCCTGTTACTGTTTTGTCCATATTTCAGGTGATGTGGTTTACGTATTGCTTTAATTTTTGTTTTCCTATTTGCTTGTACTACATGCTACATACACTTGTTCCGAGTCTCCTCGCTTCTAAGGTTATGTGCCAATTGCTCCTTAATGCAACATGGTGTTAGTTGTGAAGAACCATTTTGGGTAACCTCTTTCTAGAGCTCTTCTGCTCCCTTTACCAATGCTTTTCACTACCATTTTATTAACTTGTGAAGGTTTTGGCTTTCCTAATTTCAATCCCACTACCCTGTCATCTGTTATCTTTCTATTTCATTTTAGTATTATAATATGTTATGCACCTTACATTCTGATTCGATTTGTTCCTGATGGGCGCTTTTGCCTGCCTTATTGCAGGAGCTTGGCACAGACGTCAATCTTTATGCCTTGGTTTTTGGAGAATCTGTTTTGAATGATGCTGTAATTTTCTATTACTACAACGTTTCTTTTTTACTCGTGAAAGTGAATCAATTGTGATTTAAATATGGATGGTACCACTTGCTGATCTTTTCCCTCTTTTATGTCTCTCCTTTCTGACCCTTAATCTACGCTGGCAGATGGCTATTTCTTTGTACAGGTATATGGAAATTTCTACGTTTATAAAAGATAACCTATCATTATTTTGACTCAAATATTCACCTTGCAGGACAATGACAGTGATTAAAAGTAATCCATCTGGACAAAATTTCTTCATGGTGGTTGTTAGATTTTTAGAGACTTTTGTCGGGTCACTGTCTGCTGGTTGGTTATAGAAATCTTACACGAACTCTTTATGTAGTGTTTATGGGCTTTAAAGTTGATTATCCCCATCTACTTTCGTACTTTCCCAACCTACTCCCCCCAATTTTTGTGTTACTTAATCCCTTCTACTTGGGATTTAGATTAAAACGAAACTAAGTTTCTTATCAATTTTAATGGTTACATAAAATCCTTATATTTGGTGAAAATAATCCTTTTGGTGTCAATTTATTAAAACATGTTAAGGAGAATTCAGAAAGTATTTTTTATTTGTACCACTTAATGAATTCACATATATTATCAAAATAGGTGAATACCACTTTTATGATAGAAATTAGATGCAAATTGATATTCCAGTTGTTCAAATGAAGCATTCAGACTCCAACTTGTTTGAAAGGAGTTTGTCATGTTTAATTAAAAGAAGCACACATAATTATATTGGTAATAACAAATTTGGATCTACCTGTGGAAGATTGTTGTAATACTTGATTGATGAATAATAGTAGAAAGTGTTAACAATTGGTGGAGGATGCAATGTCTGCTGTGTGATAGACATGAGAAACTATTATTCTTGTTCCAAAATTAGATGAATACCACTTTTGTGTTAGAAGTTAGATGCAGATTGATATTCCAGTTGTTCAAATAAAGCATTCTGTCTCCAACTTGTTGTTAAAAGGAGTTTGTCCTCTTTAGCGGAAGCACACATAATTATATTGGTATTAACAAATTTGGATCTACTTGTGGAAGATTGTTCTAATACTTTACTAATGAATAATAATGGAAAGTGTTAACAGTTGATGGAGGATGCAATGTCCGTTGTTGTGACAGACATGAGAAACTATTATTCATGTTAGAAGTGGAGTTTAAGTCTAACTGAACCCCTCAAAATTGGCTTGTAAGATGAGGTTTGCACCCCACTTATATAGTATGAAATTGCCTTATCTCTGGTTGATGTGGGACTTCCAACCCTCCCTCCCCCCACCCCTCATGTCAAGGTATATATATCTCGTGCGTGGTCTTA
>Ga0099822_1009698_pt1 | contig 12065 bp, 8 predicted proteins | sample CowpeawhiteBW_FD_76839 | JGI IMG/M metagenome (GOLD analysis project Ga0099822, IMG submission 76839) | Root nodule microbial communities of legume samples collected from California USA - Cow pea white BW | ecosystem: Host-associated > Plants > Roots > Nodule | place: USA: California | collected... | reverse complement strand
ATATATATATATATATATATATATATATATATATATATATATATATATATATATATATATATATATATATTTTGTAGTATACATCGGTGCATTAATGCATTCCTATTCAGATTTACCTGATCTTTCCATAAACCCTTATTAACACAAGACAACACATATGCAAGAGTTTAAACTTCATATATATTATAGTATACATTGGCGCACTGATGCATTCCTATTCAGATTCACCTGATCTTTCCATAAACCCTTATCAACACAAGATAACACATATTTATATAAAAGAAAAATGTCTAGTTAGCTCCCCTTACCTAGATTCCCTAGTCCAATATGCTTTGAGGATTCTTTCTTGCACCAAAGGAATTGCCTGGAGTTTCTGACTCTTTCCATTCATGCCAAAAAGGAGTTGGGAAAAAAGAAACCTATTTTGCCTAAGTCAAGGTTCGAACACACAACCACACAATTACCAAACAAATATACAACCATTCAAGCAATTGATGTTTCATGATATTTCCTGTACATCTAGGATTATATTATCACGCCCCATAGCCAAGCATATTATTAAAATAATAAAACAAGTAAATACGTACACTAATAGCATATATAGGACTTGAACCCAAGTCCTCTTAACACATTTAAGTATTCTCAACCACTTGAGGTAGCATTATTCCTTATCATAATTCTTCGCATTAATTACTATAAAGATTCCTTTAATTGTGTTTAAATTAAATAAATATTTCTTTATTTATTTAATTTTCTCGGGTCTTACAAGTTTGGGGTAGGGTATAAACAACCTACCAGGGTATAAGATTGAATAACTTTGGGTTAGACTTTTGTAAAAATCTGACCCCATGAAAAAGAAAAAGGAAAGAAGAGAGAAGACAACCAATCCCATGTTTTAAAAGGGGTTATGTAATTAGAAGTATATGAAAATTTTTGGAAAAATTATTGCCCGCATGCTCGTCAAAAAAACGCGAGACAGACTGAGATATTGATCCCATTGGCCCACAAAAGCCCATCTAACATAACCCGCAGCATGAGTGGGCCAGAGGCAGGTGGGCTGGCTCGCAGCTCGCATAAAGAAAGAAGAAAAAAAACTTGCACTTGTGTATGTGGGTTACTTTCCTTTTGGACTTCTATATGGATATTCCAAATTCTGGTATGAATGAAAAAGACAAGTGATATGTATTTCTGAATGTGCTAAAATTTGAAGAATTCATCGTGAATGTCAAGGTACGAATAAGGATATGATGAAAATGTTGGATTATCATTATATGATTTCACTCCCCATAGTCTTTGCTTAATTTTATGAACTTGTTGAAGTTTTCAAATTTGTTGAACATTGAAAGCTTTATCATAAAAAAAAAAACAGGTCGATCCACGAGTTAGAACCTATGCGGGGCGTACCAGACTTTTGAGTCAGAATTTTCGAAGCAGGGAGGGCTAGTCCGACCCACATTTTGTGAGCCAAGTGCGGGGCAGGCCCACATTGCCATCCCTAGTGACAACTTATAATAGCATATTCACTTAAATAAAATGATGTTTTGTAGAAAAGTAATCTTAGAATCATGGAAATGGTTGGACACATGTTGAAGGAGAAAGGTTCACTTTCAAGAAAATAATCCAATTGAAACTAGGAGTGGGAAAAATCCTTTGGCTAAGCGCCTAAGAGTATTCAAATTTTTTTTGTTACATACTTGTATCTTATCTTATGTGAGGCTTTAACTTAGTTAACCCTCCACATTCGTTCAAGGTATGGATACTTAGTTTGGTTTCCATGTATATGCGTCTTGTGGCTTGATTGCATGTGATTTTGGTAATGTTTCCAATTTTATTTATCATGGCCAATTTTTTTAAGGATTGAAGAAGGTTTTCTTGAAAAAAAAATCGTACCATTTCTTTTTTTTGGTTTTCTTGGCATTTTTTTTTCATTTAAATTTGTAGAACATTTTTATTACTTTGTTTATTTATTTTAAGAGCTATTTAGTGTTATTAAATTGTGTTTATATTATATATTTGATTAATTTTAGAATTATTACATGTTATGTTAAAATAATAATTTTATTACGATTTTTTATAATTCTAGTTAAACTTTAATTGTTTTTATTAAATCTTGAATTGTTCGATAAGACATTTTGGAAAATTTATTTTTCATAATTCGGTTGAGATTATTTTATATTGTTCGTCGGATGCATACTTAATTGTGGTCATGAGTGATCACTTTTATTTCGTGTACTTCGGAGAGCGATGCAAAATGTTGCTGAAATTTGATCAAATTTATGATGTTTGCCTTCTTCCTGTACATGTTAGATAATTATGAAAAAAATATATATAAATGGGTAGGGCATCACCTTGTAAGAGTGGAATGCTTGAGATTCATGGAGTTTCTACGAATAGAGTATAGATCAAATCTGGATAAATGAACATTGCATTAATGAAGAGCATGAAAATGGGGGTTCTCAACTCTTGCATTATTCTTAAGAGCACACAATCTTTGTAAACAAGACATATTTTTGTCCTTGTGTTCGTTGTCTTAATCAAATACGTCAGGACTTAGACACAATGTGTGATCATATATTTATCTTCAGTATAGTGAGGAGTTATACAATTTGGACTTAGCATGGATAAGTATTACACAAGCCTACGACGTCACAAAGAACAAATTATGTAGACGAATGGATCCATGATAATTTAGAAGACATGGTGTGTGATGTTGGTGAAGAAAATTTTGGAAGAGCTTATTTATGTGATTCTCTTAACTACAATTCAGAGGAAGAGTTGTACATAGGATTGATAAGGTCGACATTGCGTAGATTTAGTGGAATCTTGCTCCAACTGACGGTGAATCACTTGAGCGGCCTGCAAACGTCGATTTGTTCGATGTAAATCGACCAAATACATTGCGGAAGACTATGATGTCACGGTGGGAGATCGATTCACTCTCGGGCGGAGTTCTAGTAGGGAACTCACGAACTCTCACTATTCTGGTAACCCTAGGGAGGTGGATACCTCTATAGAAGATGATCTAAGACGAAAGGGGAAAATTATCACTCGTATTCATCAAAGCTAAAGAGTAATTGAGACTGGCCTGCCTTTATATTGGTGAAGGCTGCCGGAAAACGTAAGGAAAGGGAAAGACCGTCTAACAACAAAATCCTAACAATGATATGAACCCTAGAGGCTAAGGTTGGAATGCTAACAGAAGCTTAACGGGGATGAACCCTAACCCTAAGGTGTGATACACATGCAGGTGTGGAACGACTGGTGTGAAGGTGAGTGAAGAAACCATAGCAGAATCTTGGGTGACTCTGAACTGGAAGGAAACACGGCTGGAAAATGTTGATAAGGTTGTTCCAGATTGGGCCTCAGCCCAATGACATTATGTGTGCCTTTTTGGAAACAAGCTGGATCACTGAAGCAGTCTTTATCTAAGTGATGCACTACTGGTAGATATTGAACTGGACCTTCAGTCCAATGTCACTGAAACATAAAACCTTTGGCCGGACGTGGGATGCTACACCTTAGTTATTTTGTGGTCCATAACCAAAACCATACTAGGAAAAGTAATAAAACAATAATTAAAAGATTGGGCCTAGAATACAAGTCCATGAATGCTAAATCTATACATTTATTAATCTATTTAAAAACAAACAAATAAAAGAACAGGGCCTCGGCGTTGGTCAAACTATAAGCCTTAGGGTGGATTCATCAAGGATGCACTAACTTCACATAACTGTCGACAACTTTAAAATTGTTAGTTTAAAAGCAAGGAATGATTGATCGATAAAAGTTTCACAAAATTATTGAAATTATTGAAGGAGATGCTTCTAAAAAATAACATGTTACCTATTTGTGATTATGAGGCGAAGAAAATTCTATGTCCAATAGGTTTGGAATATCAAAAGATAATGCAAGCCCCAATGATTTTGTATTATATAGATACGAGTTTGCTTCAATGAAGGCGTGTCCAACATGTGGTTTATAACGATTTAAAAAGAAAATTGATAGAAATAATGGTGATGAAGACAAAGATGGTCCACCTACTACAGTGGTGCTACAATGGTGTGGTACTTGCTTATAATACCTAAGTTGAAAAGGTTGTGTACCATTAAATAAGATGAGAAGAACCTGAAATGGAACATTAATCTTCTTCGACATCCACTTGATTTTTCACAATGGAAGAAGATTGATGAAACATTTCTAGAATTTGGGCAAAGCCAAGAAACATAAGACTCAGACTTGCTATAAATGGTATGAATCCCTATTGGAACTTAAGTAGTAAACATACTTGATGGTCACTTTTATTAATGATTTACAATTTATGATGTTGTCTATGATGATATTGGGTCCTAATCAACCTAGAAATGATAGTGATGTGTAGGTAGAGCCATTGATGGATGATTTAAATTATTGTAGGAAGAAGACATTGATGTGTTCAATTCATATTGTCAAGAAACTTTTTCGTTTGTGTGTAATGTTGTTTTGCACAATAAATGATTTCTCAACATATGAAAAGTTGAATGGTTATAGTGTTAAAGGTCATTTTGTATGTCCCATTTGTGAAGAAAACTATGTATATAAGACATCTAAAATTCCTTCCTCGAAATCATCCATACCATAGAATGAAAATAACATTTAATGGAAGTCATGAGGACGAAGTTGTTTCCAGCCCCTACAATGAAGAAACATATAACCAGGTCAAAAACATTGACATTGGGTTATGAAAACATCAAAAGAAGAATTTCACTAAGAAAAACATTCAGAAAAAATGATCAATATTCTTTAATCTCTCATATTGGTGTAAACTTGATGTATGACATTGCATAAATGTAGTGCATGTTGAAAAAATGTATATGATAGTGTCATGGGGACAAGATTTAGTTGACATGAGCATTCTTTCTAAGTTACATCCATAATCAATTGGAAGACTCACTAACCTACTCCCAGTCTGTCACAATTTTTTTGAAGAAAAAAATTATTTTTTTATTAGTGTTTAAGTATTATGAAGGTTCCACAAGGTTACTCTTCAAAGATTTCATGTTATTCATGTTGAACAAGCCTTGAACGCGTACCTTCCACATGGATCCATCATTACGAAAGAATGCTTGATGTTTGTAATTCACATTGTAAACCTTGTAGCATTAGTTTGATGTATTTGGTCTTTATTGTGCTTTTTAATCTGTTCAAATATTTTTCAACAGGTTAAAATGTGTCTTTTAATCTATTGAATGAATTTTCAATAGGTTAACATGTTAGTTGTAGTTGTCTTAAACTGTGACTTATTCAATTAGTTGATTTATTTTTTAATCGATTGATTTCACTTAAGTTAAGTGAATCAACCGATTGATTTGAAAATCAACCTGTTGAATTTCGTAACAATTTGACTATAAGTGTTGTGATTTTCGAAAGAGAGGCAAGAAGACCATTTTTTAGCGCAAAACTGTTCTTGAAACCTGGAAATTTCTCTCTTTCGTGTTCATATAGTTTGCAACTGGTGAAGATTGATCTTAGATCAATTCTTGGAGCATTTTGCTTGTGTTTGAAGCTTAGAGAAGGTGTTTGAGGTAGGTAGGGTTGTGCTATCACTGAGGTTTGATCTTTCTCAAGCTTTGTGTGTGTCTGGTGGTTTTCTAAGTCTACAAGAGATGTCTTGCTGTGTTATTGTGATTCTTGTGTGATTCAAGAGTCGTTTGTATGTGTTTTTGCTTATTTTGAAAGTGTAAGAGTGTAAAATTTGTAAATCTTTTGGAATAGTGGAAAGTCAGGTTCGGCTTGCCTTCACAAACTGAATGTAGCTCAGGTTTGAGTGAACTACTATAAAAATCTTGTACATCAATCTTTTCTCTAACCCTTCTCTCTTGCATTATCATTCAAAGTTTAAAGAATTGGGATTTAAACCAACTTTTTGATTGATGATGTTTGAATAACTCATTTGAACCTGTCTTGATTGATCTTTTACATTGTTCTTGATTTAAATCACAATTCTACATTTCTGTATTTTTCTCAGTATTTCAGTCGACTATTTTCCTGATTCAATCGATTGAATATACCAATATAGTATCTGTCTAGTAAAATCAATTGACTAACTCTGTTTTTGATTGGTTGAAAGTATACCTTTACAAATGATGTGTTTTGAGGTATGACAAGCACTGAATTAGGAAGAGCGGGCTTGGTAGATTTGTGACTTGGTTGTCAAATGCCATAACCCGACGTATTGCCATGGAGAGGTTGGTGGTCGAGATTGATCCTTCATCGGGTACACCTAAAGGCCCATATGTAGAAACGTTTCATAGCTATTTGGGAATGTTTTCCAAAACACATGTCTCTATAGTGATTTCATCTTGGGATGACGTCTTGGAGATAGAGAAGTAGCCAATAAGGGGGTTGAATTGACTCTTTCTGAAAATTAGGTTCAATTTTAGACTTTTTTAAAAAAAATATCTTCTTTGAATTCAATTGATCAAGTTTCTAGCAATCTATCACACTTGGAACATACATTTTAACAGATTAAAAACAGAATCAACAGGTTGAAATCACTTAACAAAGAATCATGCAGTGATATCAGTATAATTCCAATTTACAATATAAGCAATGTTTACACAACATATTACATTAAGGTATCTGGCGTACACAAAAAGATTGATTGAAATGATTTTCTTGATGTTTTATCAAAGATCAATTGAGAGAAGAACAATCAAATCAATGAACAAGGAATTTTATACTAGTTCACTTGTAACAGAGCTACATCCAGTTATTCAAGGCAACCTTAGCTTAAATTTTCACTATATTAAAAGTTTTACACAATCCTCACAAGATTACATATTTTACAACCAAACATCACACCAAGACTCTTGAAGATCTATAATCACACTAGACAACACCTAAATACCCAAGAAAGACCAATCTTTGGTGATGACTCTCCCTAGCCAACCAAACACTTTCTTCAAGGCACCCATGCAAGGCCACAAAGGCTCTAAGCCTCTAAGAAGGAAATCACTAACGTTTAGAGTACTATCTAATTCAGAGAGGACGAGATTTCACACTTATTTCACTCTCAAAATGATTTTATCACTACCTCTTTGAAAAAAACAGGCTTTATAGTCTGTTAGTTAACATATTTAACAAGTTCATTCGTCTGTTCAGTCTGTTGATTTCACTTTATTTAAGTGAAATTAGCTTATTGAATGATAATTCAGTTGATTGAATATATTAATACCATAACTATAACAACAAGTAAATTAACCTATTAAAACCCCTTTTAGTAGATTAAAACATTACAAACAAACACAAGACACCTATTCTAAGTCAAATAATATTCAAGTTAAGCTCTAATTTTCAAGCTTCAAGATCTTTACGTGTTAGCTAGATTATGCACACTTTAAGCTTTAACAACACGCTATTTCTTCAAATCTTTATCATTTTATGAAGTCTTCATCAATCTTTATCTATCCTTTATCACCTCATAAAGTCACTATGCAATATCTTCATCAAATCTCTATGCATCAAAGTCATTTGTGCTAACAAACTACCCTGATTTGATGAAGCCAATATCCATTGAATTGATGAAGCCACATCCATTTTGTTGTCAAGGTCTTCCATTGTTATCAAGTTTGTGAATCTAAATATATGACAAAAATAGTGCATGCGAGATAACAAACAAACACATACACATACTCCCCCTATCGTTAGTATGGTTTGTCATATTAGATTTAGTTCATTAATTTTTCTCCCCCAACTCCTTAATTTTTCAAATCATTAACTTTTTCAATTCCTTAATTTTTCTGCCCCTTTGAATTCATCAAATAGAATTAAAGCGTATATTGAAATAATAATACCAAAGTTTCATTGTGAATTATAGCTAAGAAAACCACAAACAAATGGGAAAAAAATAAAAGCTAATATAATCAACCGATTAAAATTTTAACATAGCCAACTAGAAAATTGTAGAACTCATGAAAAATAGAAATGCAACAACAATTATGGAATGCATGATCCGAAAGCCAAGTCAATCAGACATCCTTATGATTATCTCTATTGTAGAATAAAGACAGCAGATCATGAACCCCGTGGATTTGGTCATCCAAATCTTGGAACCTTTCATTGTAGAAATTGTGGTGTTCATCTTGGGACACATTGAGCTCACGCAGATGATAGAGAATCAACCTTTCAAAGTGAGAGAAAACAAGACCTCTCTTTTGAAGGGTTGTAAGGAACCAAGTCCATTAGTTTAGCAACAGTTTCATCATCTCCTTGGTTTTCACCACTTGGGTCAGCTTCATCATCATTGTTTCCAACTACTACTCCATGATCTCCTCTTGTTGTCCAAACATTATTGACCTTAGAAAATCCATCTTACGCAGGTTGAGGTAGGAAACATGGTTCAAAGTTCCAATTGACTTCTCAAGTTCATCTTCCACATCCACATCAAAGTACTAAATAAATTGTAGATTAATACCACATATGAAAGCTTGAAATCAGAGTCTTTTGGCCTTCATCATATGATCATGAATCACAAAATTCCAGTCCACCAGGATGTTGTTCTGAATGCATTACATATCACCTTCATTCAAGGTTGAATGATTATTTCTACGGGGTACCTTGATTTTGGTGACAATCATGGCAAGCAGCCTCTCATCTACCTTGATTCCACCAACATGAAAACTTTTGATTTCACCTCTAGGCCTTCTAAGACAGTGACCATAGTATTGAACCTTTTTGAACTCCTTTACAATACTTGTTTCGCGCTTCCTTACTTGAACACCTCTTTGCTTAAGCCAGTCACATCTTTCCAAGCTTTCTTGAAGATCTCCATCTACACACCTTTCATGCAGAACCTAAGAATTTCATTGTTGAACTGCAAATTGGTGAAAAACACCTTTACCAAGTCAGGTAGGTCTTTCCCAAGAGCTCTAAAAAGGTTTTCAACCTTTGATGCTTGATTTGTTTTTGTAGGTACCATAGTTTTCAACCATGAGCCATGAAACACAAACCACCTTGGAAATATTGATCTATTTCCTTGTCATCTCTATCAGGAACACCTTCTTATCCCGTGTGTTTAAGAACATCGATTTTTAACATCGACGTAAATTTGACGTCTCTAGATAAGATGTTAGATTTTTGTCTGATGTCAAAAGTCAATAATTCCAGAAGTCATTTTTATGTTAGTGAATTGATATGGAATTGGGAAAAATAGGCATTAGCAAAATTATATTAATAATTAAAAATACATAGAATAATGTTTATAAAATATAATATCATAGTTTTATGTATTGAAAGCTAAAGTAAAACATAAACTTAATTTCTTTTCATGCTTAAAGTACATATAAACATTTTTTAAAAATCATGTCTACTTTAATTAAATTTTTAATAATATAAAAAAAAGTTTCAATATCACCTACAAGGATAAAATGTACCCTGGACAAATCTTTTACTGAGGCTAAGTTGTCCTAGGTCCACACCTGGGTCCACTCTTCAATCCTTCCTTCAAGTCACTAGGCTTCTTCACTTCTTCTTGTCGAAATGTTATCTTCCAATAAGAGTGTGGAGTCCTCGGTGGCAGGGGGTGCTTGCAAAGACACTTTGACGCTCAAGTTAGCTACTATAGTAAATATGGGTAGTTGTAAAAAAATGAGACTAGATTCTTACCTTGTGAACAATATTATTTATACTACCTGGATGAGCCCAAGTTGTTGAGCCTAAATTATGCAGTATTTGGTCATTTTAGTTCTTTGCTTAACATGTTTACTTACCCTTAATTACTTTGTAACATGTCCTTTTGCTTATGTGGATCCATACTACAGTACTGACATATGTCTGGCCTTTCATCTATGTCGAGATGTCACTTATCCGTAAGTTGTATGGACGATCGCGACCCTATACGCACATCATTATTAATAATAACAAAAATATACGTAAATTAAAACAAATACCAATACTTTTTTTCTTATTTGTTTAAAAAAATTAAAATTGTGATTTATAGTTTTTTTTAGCTGCATTTTTAACTATTTGACTCGATTTCTCAACAAGAAAGAAATATCTATCATAAGAGACCACCAATTACTCAATAAAACCACCAAAATTATTTATATAAACATATTGTAAGTTATTGTTTCTCTTTCTCTTCCATTGGATCATGAATGAACGAAATGGTATAATTACCTTCACACGACACTAATCTCCTCTTACTTCCTTTGGTACATGACATTTTCAAACTTCTATTAATTGCCCCAACTCATAGCAATGCATCTTTATTTATTTATATTGTAGTTGATTCCGTGAAGTAATAGGTAATACTAGCATATCAATATGAGTCTATAGAGTTTATATTACAACCTACACATATTAAACGAAATCTACGAAATTTTGGCTCTAGCTGGGTTCCAGCTGGTGCTTTCTGAACTTTTAGCGTGTTGTATGTATGGTCAGAAAACTTGCATGTGGAACTTCTCACCATACCTAACGCAAATTAAGAGATACCACACATATAATTACATGTTTAAAATATGTTTTACTTTACTGTATAAATATATTGAGTATTTTATTTTAATTTTTGTAAGAGTATTTTTATTTTAATTATTATAATATTTCATTCATTGTGACTTGTTTTAGTTCGTCACACCAAAACTTGTAAACAAAAATCAGAACAGGTTTAGGAATGTAATGACATGAATTAAAAACAAAATTGTTACGTATACAAGTTAGAAAGCAAATACTTATATCATCAATTTACAAAACTAAAAATTATTAGTTACTAAAATATTCACTATTGTGAATAAAAAATTATAATTAATTACTAAATTGATCTTTAAAATTAACTACCATAGTTTTGATTATCAAAGGAAATTGATCACTAAAAATTAGCTACCTAGGTTTTGGCTACCAAAATGAATTAGTTTCTAAGTAGTCTTTAATTAATTAATGACCAATTTAGTGACCAATTTTAATTTTTTATTTATAATATTGACTATTTTCGTAACCAATAATTTTTTATTTTGTAAATTAGTATATCTAAATCGATCACTATAGTAACTAACTATTTTTTATTTCTAATTAAAGATTTTCTTGTAACGAATCTATGTACTTCTTTGTATAAGAAACAAATAATCAATTTGTGAAATCATTAAAAATAGAGAAATTAGTTAAATTTAACTAATATTATCATAAATTTAAGTTTTATTACAAAATTCAATGACGGTTTACATAAAGTAAGCGATAATTTTGCAACAATGATTGTAATTATAGTCTTTATTAAGGATGGCAATTTGAGGTGGGCCAGGCGGGCCGCAGGTCCCTAGAAAAAGTGCAAGGCGGCCTGGGATAACCCGCTAGCTTGCACAGGCCTGCAACTTGCACATGCTAAAGGCGGGACGAGACGGGTTGACTTGTTGGCTCATTTACAAAATTAATTATTTTTCTTTTTCAATTCCCACATTATTCATCACGTTGTTTATGTCAGTTCCTATTATTATTATTATTATTATTATTATTATATATAAGATAATGATTTTAGTTCTCGAATATGGAATATCTTTTTATTTCTATTTAAGTTAACAAATTTGTACATGTCTTGTAAAGTGACATGTTGCTATTATACTTTAGGTATAATATTTGTTGTTATTGTTTCTTGTCTTTGATTAGTTAGACTAATTGAAATTATTTTGATAGGAAAAAAATATCAACTATTATAGGAAAATAAATAAAAAAATATTTTGCTCATCACATATGTGAGTCAACCATAGAGCATGGTGGGTCATGAAAGTAAATCCATTTTTGGACTACGGGATGGGCCTCCCCAACCTGCACTTTGCGAGCCAAAATACAGGATAGGACAAAACTGGCCGGACTGACCACTGCTTTGCCATCCATAGAGACTCTCTATAGAAAAAAAGTTAATACTACTTTTAGTTTTCAATAAAAAAAGTTATTCCTAATTTACTCTAAATAAATTAGATAAATGTCTATATATATATATATATATATATATATATATATATATATATATATATATATATATATATATATATATATATATATATATATTTTTTTTTTTTTATATATATTTTTTTTTT
>Ga0099822_1009697_pt1 | contig 12067 bp, 7 predicted proteins | sample CowpeawhiteBW_FD_76839 | JGI IMG/M metagenome (GOLD analysis project Ga0099822, IMG submission 76839) | Root nodule microbial communities of legume samples collected from California USA - Cow pea white BW | ecosystem: Host-associated > Plants > Roots > Nodule | place: USA: California | collected... | reverse complement strand
ATATATATATATATATATATATATATATATATATATATATATATATATATATATTGTATAAATGTTTCGTAAATATTAATAAAATGTGGTATGCGGTCAGTCATCCCGAACCATCGGCTCGGATACCACTGATGGGTTTATATATATTTTTCATATATGAGTTATGGTTATAGTTATTGAGAGAGTTAAGAGAGTGTGATTCTATAAAGTTATATGACATTAGTCTTACACATATAAAACTTTTGACACCACTTTTACACCAACATTTTAAGGCAATGATCTTATGAGTCTTTATTCTTATATAGTGTTTAACTTTGTCTATTCAATCTAATGTAGGATATTTTGACTCACACTTGAACTATCACAAACGATACATATGTAGAAAAACTCTTATTTTGTGAAAAAAAAAAAAACAAACTTTCTCTATCTTGAGCATAACACAAATTAGGTTACATTCTCAAGTAAGATAACATTATCCTTCTAATTATAAATACATTTAAGAACTTAAGTCTTGTTATAACTATAAAAAAACACATACATCGTACTTAATAGGAAGATTAGATGGTCCTGGAACACTGTTTCTTATAAAGTTCTAACCAATTTTGGTAACATGTATTTAAATTTTTTTAAGATAATAATTAATGATATTTAATACGTGTCATATGTAATGATGATCAATATTATAAAGAAGTGATGATCTAAGACCACCTAAAAATTTATCAGAATGAACAAGACACTTACAATTAGAATAAATCCTATAATTTTTGATTGAAACTAGTTTTTTTGAAATATTTATATTATATTTGTGCTTTAGCTTTGAGTTACCCAAAACCAGACTTCATCTTCAACCCAATCCTAACCTATACCATATTAAGGTGATAGTGATTTAAGTGAAGAAATAAAGGTATATTAAAGTGGAATCTTTTTGCTGTCCTTATGCATAGTGTAATAATTTAGCATGAGGAAATGAAAAGTTGTAAATTGTTGAAAGAACAAATGGTGTAAGAATAATCGTAGAAATATTTATATATATATACTTTTTTTCCGAAATGTCCCTTAATTATGGGATGGCCCCTACGATGTGGTTTAGCATGTGATCCTGCGCCACCTACCGTTGACACCTTTTTGCAAAATGAGGTGGTAGGAATCTAATACAAAGAATATGGGGACCAATTCTTCACAAAAATATTGGGATGAAAATTTACTTGCAAGATTTAATAATAATGAAATTTAAAATAAATTACGTATCTTTAATCTAAAATTTTAAAATAATAAAAATTAGAATTTTGTTTTTCAAATTCTTAATAAGAAGTTAATGTGTAATAGCTTACAACTTTAGAGACGAGAAAGATGAGAAAAGTGTTAATCTTGTAAAGTTAAAGAGTATTTAATCCTTACATTATAGAAGTTTGTTCCGATGGGAAACAGTTTTGAAAGAAAAGAAAAGAAAATCTAAAGACCAAATAACACCTATCCTTTTTCAACCAGTTACTTTTACATAACTTGATCTCAATCTTCGAAAAGTTAATCATGCACCATAGCAATGATTAAAGAGATGTTCATGTACCACATGCTAACCACACTTTTATCGTTTTTTTTTTTTCTTTTGGTAAACTCATACACGTTGTTTAAATAATAATAATAATAATTAAGCCAATGTGATTCAAAGCGACACATCAAATTAGGCTCTAACAAGAATAAAGAATAAATCAAACTGGTACATTCAAGAAATTATTTATTTACAGCTATTCAAAAAATATTTTCCGGGGTTATATTATTATGTCAAATTTCAATTATCTTCCATTGTTATTTCGAGCATTTTTTCTATTTGATTGAGATTATTCTTGAATAGTATTGATAATCGATTTAACTCATCGGTTGTTAATTAGTTTTCTTTATCTTTTATGAAAATCAATTTCATAACGATTTCTTCGTAATTAACATTAGTTTCTCCAATTGATTCTTCTTTCACTTCAACCTTATTTGAGGTAAGGACTACTTTAGTATTTTTATTATTTTTATACATAAATTTTAATATTTGAGTACTTAGGCTTCTTATCATTATTATCATAATTTTTCTTTAATTTTGTCATACTATTTTAATGTTCTTAATTAAATTTTATTTTTCTTAAATGATCAATTAAATTTATAGTGGTAAAGTTACATTTATTGTTCACGCAATATTAACAGGTCAACTTTAATTGATGACTTGTTATTAGTTGGTTATGTCATTTGGTATTGTTATAACACCCATTTGGTATTGAAGTTGTGGTATCAAGAATAGTATTTAGTTGGTCAAATTTGAAGTAATGAGTTAGTTTCTTGAAAAAAAAATTAATAATTCAATGCAATGAAAATAAAATTATCTCAAACAAAGGAAGATTATGGGTAAAAGTTCAAATTTTGTCAAACTTATTTTGAAGCTTAGATATATAAGAACTTGAACAACAATAAAAAGGGTTCGCTTAATACTAACAAATATTCATGTGGTTCTTTAAAAGAAATTAAACGAAAATAAAAAAATAAAATTTTATATTATAATGATATTAAAGTGGGAACATTAGAATGAAAGTCTCGCACATATTAACTATTATTTTGAAGTTAAAAAAAATGACATTCATTATATTTGAATTTTTTTATGAGGTCATATATATATATATATATATATATAGAGAGAGAGTTTATAATATTTTTTAGCTTTAATATATTTTATATATTTATTAATCATCCGAGTTTTAGATTTTGACAACTTTACATGGTTGTGAGCCGTATGAAGCAGGTATGTCTTTCTTGACCTCATCAAAAAGTCTTAAAACTTGATTAAGGACAAGATAGTCACAAAACAAGCATACTTTGGGAATTAATGTGTAATCTACGATTAGAACGTGATTAGGTCAAGATTAGCAAATGAACAAAGTCAAGTTCAACTCCTAGTCCTGTAAATATATATTGGTAACAAAAATACATAAAAGTGTGTCTTAAGAATTCTGTGAATTTATGTCTAAAACTAATACTTACCGACACTAACTTGAGCGTTAGAGTATTTGTTGCAAGTACCCACTACCGAATACCAAGAATCGAGAAATATATTATACGTCGAAAAAAAGTTGAGAAGTGATTAGTAGGGTCTTCCTTGGTCTATTGAGAACATTTGACATACTCAATAAATTTTATACATGTATTCAAAGATTTTGAGAAATGGAATATGTGTTAATGGAAGTTACAACCCTTTTCACATCCATTATGCTCTAAAAATGCAAAGGAAACTTTCATATCAAATTGGATACCTTTGCAAATTGATTATTAATGTGTAAAAAGTTGTATTGAAAAACATATCTCTACCCAAGTTTTTATCAAAGTTTGTATATTTCTCGAAACCTCTAACATTCACAAAAGTATGAACAAAAGTTTGATAAACAAGATTTGTTTTTGGTGAATGATAGCGTGCATAATAATCTATTGCCATGAGTTTATGATAAGAAATGGCAAAACAAGAACGAAGGTGGAAGGTTTTCATGTTCTTATTGGAAAACAAACAAGAAAATTTTCAACAAATCCTAGAAAACTTAGTATGACCACTAAGTCACTTTTAATTACCTGAATTGAATAAATATTTTTAGTGAATAAAAATTCAAATCGAATCACACAGGTTTCTTCATGGGTACAATATTGATTTCAAGCTTATAATTAAGTATGATTGGAGGTTGAATGTTGTGTATTAAATGTGGTTCCATTAGTACCGATCCACATGTTCAACCTGGTTATTAAATATCACTTAACGTCGAACAGTTACGTCTTGATTTGTGTGCTGTAGATCAATACCAAACTAAAACTTGAACCTCATCATCTTCAAACATGAAAGTAACCTGAATAAAGTGTGTGATAATTTTACATTACCTCTGTTACTTTTAGTGAAAGCATTTGATCTGGGTAATCATTTGAGTCAGCAATGTGAATGTGGCGTGCAAATCTGCTTTTAACAATACCCGTTAGGTAAAAGCCTTGAATGAAATAGTTGTTTCCAGGTACACTGGATGTGAATTCAATTATCCTTTTCTTGGTGGCAGAAAGCTTTCTGAAAATCTTTGTATCATATGATCTTATCATGTGCTCAAAAAGGAAAATCAAAAGAAAAATGATTTTCCATGTAGATTAAATACCCAAAGAACACCAGTCACATCACTTTCATTTTCGGAATGAGAACAGTTCCATCTCCCCACCACCAAAAATAATCACATTCATACAACTTATTGCCAAAAAAGAGGAAGAATGAAAATCACAGAAACACACCCAAATGCAAGGATTTTATTCATCAGAAGAAGGAAGTTATTAAAAAAGGTTGACAGGAGTAAAATTACAGATTTATTAAAAACCCAAACAACAAAAGCTACCACAATGAATTTCCTCACCGGAACCACTTCCTCCAACAACCACTTGACACACGGTGAACGAGTTAAAACTATAACAAGTTAATCTCACACATCAAGATAAACATTTAAATACCAAGGAAAAAACATCCAACTTGAGAAGAATTAAACAAATTATATAATAGTAATAATAATAATATAATAATAATAATATAGAGAAAGGAAAATCAAAACACTAAAAGAGAAACGGTAATTAGGAGTACAATTACAAATTACAGTCTTTCTTCTTCTTTTTTTTTCTTTTAGCTTTTTTTTCCTCTCACTTTATTTATCCTCCTTCTGCCTCGTTGCCTGACTCGGTCACTGACTCACTCCACTCCAACAAGTTCAATCAAACCATTTTTACCGATTTACCACGATCATCATCGTCATCATCATCCACGATCCAATTAATCTACAGTGTACAGTCCAGCTGGTTAACTCGGGGGACCCAGAGAGTGAACCCACTAGGACTCGGGCGCAGGAAGCTTCCACGCGGAGGTGGCGATGAGTGGCCTAGTGTGCCACCCAAGCATGAGGCAGCCGTTATTCTCCTCCACCCTGTACCCGTCACCGCCTGCGAATAGAGCCAGCAACATACTAGCTTGCTTGAACGCGTTAGACCCGAGATGAACTGGGTCAAACCCGGCAGAGCCCATTCTTCCTCTCCACTGGCTCAAAGTCTCGTGACGCTCCACGCGCTCCACGCCTTCGTACGCCACCACGTTGCATATCTGTCTCCCAAGGTACAACTCCGACATCAACAGATCCTGATTCGGCGAACCCAACCCTGTGGAGGTGGAAGAACCCTCCAGCGAGTCAAAGAGACTCGAATAGTAATGCAAGGCTTCAGTGAACCGGTCCAAGAAAACCGGTCCGTTGTGGTTCGCCTCTTGCTCCACGATGGTTACGATTTTGGGGTTGAGCTTTTTCACTGTGTCCATGACCTTGTCGACGGATCCGGGTCGGGCCAGCATGCGATGGAGCTCGAAGACGGAGTTGACAGCGACGGCTTCTCCGGGACGGATCTCAAGCATGTTCGGGTCGAGATCTGCAAGGCTGCTGCAGACGAATCCGCGGAATTCGAACTGGACGCCGATGGTTTGGGCTAACTGGGCCAACTTCCAGCCCACTTGCTGCAGCGCGTCAGTGTTGTCGGGCTGCGGGGGCCCGATTCCGGTAAGGCGGAAAGTTGGGGGACCGCCAGGGCGCAATGCGAGTGCCTGCATGAGGGCGGGCCACTGCATCCCCTGTTTGAGGCCGAAATCGATGACGTGGACTCTCCCAGCGGTGGCGAAGGCCTCGAGAATGGCCTGGTTGGCGGTGAAGTGTGCGAACTTCAGATAGGGGCAGGACTCGTAGAAGTGCATGTGGAGAGGGTCGGAGAAGGAGGAATCGAGGGTTTCCTCAGGGAAGATGCCATAGATTCGACGCGCCAGGGCCTGGGCAAAGTACGACGCCACTTTCCTCATGGCGCCGGCTTGCGACGCTGCGAGTATGCCCACGTGCTTCACCAGTGCGTCCGCCAGCTTCAGATTCTCCTGCTGGACGGCCTCCGCGCAGGCCATGAGAGTGTGCACCAGACGCACGCCGGCTTCCTGCGAGTCAACGAGGACTACAGGGCGCGTGGGCTCCGAAGCGGACTCTGAGGATTCAATTGGGGAAGCCTTGAGGCGCTTGTTGGTGGGCGTTTCGATTTCTTCGACGGTTTTGGTGGTTGTGGTAGTGGTGGTGGTGGTTGTGGCAGTGGAGGAGTTAATGGTGGGGGCGGGTTGAGGGGGGTATGCGGCTATCCCAGGAATGGCTCTGAGGTCATATTCGGAGTCGTCGTTGAAAACGCGTGAGTTGGTGGTGAGGATGGAGGAAGAGTGGGAGGGGTTTTGGATGAGGAAGGAGGAGGGATCGAGGATGGTGTTGGTGGGTTCGGGGTTGAGTTCAGCCAGCATGCTCTGGACCCATGAATGGAGATCCGTAGGGTCGTAGTGAACGGTGTCGGAAGCAAGGTGGGAAATTCCGTCTTCCTGGGCACTCCCCATGACCATCTCCAACTGCTCGAGCTTCTGTGCGACGTCAGCCATGTCGGAAGCACGGACCCTGTAGCCCAACGCCGCCAGCAACTCATCCATCCCTCCCCCCTGCTGGTGGCGGTCTTCCTCCCACATCTTGGCCTTGCCGTTTGGCATTGAGGAGCACTCACCCTTGACACCCCCTCCGGCGCAGCTGTCTTGGTAATCCCTCTTCATGAGGAGGAAATTGAATGGAGGAAGGGAAGAATGGAATTGGAATTAGAATTAGAATTAGAATTAGGATTGGTGATTTGGAAATGGAATTGGGTCATAGGAAAAGGGGGCTGGGGAGTTTGAAGTGAGAGAGGTGGAAAGGGAGAGAGAGAAGAAGAAGGGTGGAAATTGGGAAAGATAAGGGAGAATGGAAGCCATAATAATGGAATGAATTGTTTTATTTTAAATTTATGATTTTGATTGATATTGTGAAAAAGTTTTTGGATGGTGAGTGTGATATTTGGGAGTGGTTTAATTTAGTTGAAGTGGGGGTTTAGAGGAAGGGAAAGAAATAGGTAAAAGGCATCAAAGAGCCGTGGCAGCACCGCAATGCCAAGAAAGATGCCCATGATAGTGTACAGCTCGTGCATACCCCAGACACCATACACTACAAAATCAGGTGCCCGTACTCTTCATCGATTGAGAGCCTTGGGGACCGAGAATCATCCTGGGCTCCACCTTTCTACCTCCCTTCTTCACGCGCCCAGTAATAACTCACGGATCATACTATTTACCCAAATCATCATTTCTATAAATTACTAATCCCCCATTTATTTTACTTTAATAAATGAAATGACATTATTCTGCCTTTAGCATTTATTCACCCATCCTAAACTATCATCTTCCCTCACCTAGCCTTGCTATTTTAGTATCATACCTCCTTTACTTTAATAAAGTTTTTTTTCTCTTTACTCACACCAATATATCTATCAAAACACGCGTACCAAATTTGACGAATCATAATTCTGAAATGCCTGCATATATTGCCATATATAAATATCTTTTTAAGATGAAATAATGCAAGAAGAGGGAGTGATTGTTTGATTTCAACCCTCCACTCTGCTATTTAAATAATTAAATAATAAAGAAAAAAATAAAGTAAGGGTGGTATTTCTGTGTGGAGTGGCCTATGAGAACTATCTGTGGTCGGCTTCCGTATGTTCGAGTGGGGAATAACTTCTCACGACGCACATGAAGGAGAGATCAAGGGGACAGGTCAACTTTGGTCTCCACGCGCCCCACTCCCACGCCCAACAACACTGAACCAGAGACCGCACTGGGCCACGTGCCCAGTTGCCGTAGGCGCGTGTCTCCCCACGCCACACGTGAGCGACGATGAAGGTGAGAACAGATGAGTTGCATCTCGGGCCCACTGAAAGAGGGGTCTGTGCTGAGAGAAGATCAACGAGGACGGGGATTCAGACGTCAACATCGATTTTAGGACCATCCATCGTGGGACCCACCGTCCAAAAACAAAGCATTACTACTACTTCTTCTCTTTCTCTCTCTCTCTCTCTCCCTCTGCCGAGAGAAACGGGATGCCAGCTAAGCAAGTCCCTTGTAACAGCGATATCATCTTTCTTTTTTTGTAAGCTAAAATCTTAACAAATCATTTAATCATATGCCTTTTTTAAAATTCACACATCCTTATACTTCTTTTACCTGGCAAAAATATGAATTATAGAGTTAACAAACCGGATGAAAAAGGCATAATAAACTTGTCAACATTAATTTATATATATATATATATATATATATATATTAATAATGTGAAGAAGGTCCTTCTAGAGGAAACGGCGTTGCTGCGGTCCCGTTTGACTAAACTGTGAAAAGGGCGCGTCCTCATCATTCCGACGGTGACGTTAGGAGGCGAACACGAACACGAACTGGTTTCTCTTTTTCCTTTTCTTTGGGTGAAACAGTTGTTAATAATAATGCATAAGAAATAGTTTAATTGTGGAGAAATTAATAATGAAAAATGAAAAATGTGATAATTGGATTGAAAGGGGAGGGGAGGGGGGAGAAGGGGCAGTGACAGGTGGTGTGGTCAGTTATATATGAAAGGGGAGAGGCCATGGCCATGTGATTCTGCCACGTTTCACAGATTCTCTTGTCCCCGTGGTCCCTCTTCCTGCACCACCACCATCACCACCACCCTCACTCACTCTCTTTACATTTTTAAACCATCCGTTTCGATTAATCTCCATCATCGTTTTTTCCGGAATTAACCTTAACCCTAAGTACCACCAGCTTATCCAAAACAATCCTCAATATAATGTACATACATACATACTTGTGACAGTTGAGATCCTGTTATCATTAAACACCCCTTGTACAAACCGCTTCCAATCACTCTCAACCCCTGTTCATAATTAAACCATTTTTTAATTATTCCCCTTCCCTTTCAACCCATCCTTCGATCACAATTAATTACACGTATATAATTCTATTTTTCATGTACTTAGCTTTTCCCTCGATTATATACACACACAAAAAAACATTTCTGCCAAATAAATAATTTAATTATTCATAAAACCCCAAGGTCTACTCAACGTATCATCATTTAAATTTCTTTTTCTCCAAAGCACTAAAGGTCTACTTTAGTGAATAATAACCCTTCCGGAGGAACTAAAGTCAATGTAAAGTTATACTATTCACTGTAATTGAATAAGATGTTTGGTTGAGTTTAGTCAACGCTACACTTTTTACTTGGTTTTTGCAACAGGGATTCTACCAATTTTAGCGCTTTAAATAAATAAAATTACTCATCAAAATTTCTATTTTCGTTGCTATTTTTATATTTATTTAGTGGTTAAAACTTAAAATACCAACTTCGTTCATGTCAGTGTGGCTGTTAAAAGTAATCGCGTCGAAATATTTTATACTATAAATTTTAGTATTCATTTATTCCTTTAAAAATATAAATAACTAAATAGATTATATTTCTCATGTTTACACAGAAAGATAAACAGTTGTCTTTATGAAGCAGATAAGAGGACAATACAGTTAATTAGTACAATAAAACTTTAAAAAATCATAAATCTCATAAAATATATATATATATATATATATATATATATATATCAGAAAGAAAATTAATCTTGTAAAAGCAGATCATATATATTAAAGAAGTTATATATTTCTCTTTTTTTTATGATTTATATCATATCTATCAGGCTTAATCGATTAATTGATAAGACAGCTGACTTTGTGCACTCATAATTAAAAATAATAATTGTAAACCTTATTCGGCATATAATTGACCTGCTATTTTTTTATTATTTTAAATATATTATTCATCAAATTACATATATTTTTCTATTGTTTTAAATATAATTATCACTAATTTGTATTAATCCGCATTTTTATCCAAGTATATAAAATAAATTTTTATCAAATTATCATATCAAATAAACAAAATATGTATGTCATGGTCATTTATGTAAAAGATATATACATTTATTTATCAAATTATATCTTCTTTCTATTATTTTTTTTTCTTAGGAATTGTTCTGGCCAATAAATATGGAAACACGTAAATGGAAGCATTTCTTATGTTCTTTTTTTTTCATTATCCCTCTTATAATGTTTAGGTATTATTTTCATATAAAAACATCTTTTTGTTTATTAAAAATACTTCTTTAATGTTATTTAGAGTAATTTAAATGTATTAATAACAATATTATAATTTACTTATTAAATAGATATTAATGCTAGGTGAACAAAATACCTTAATCCTAACAATACATTATAATTGAAAATTACCTGTCACTTAATTTACTAATTGACACGAATTTGGATCGATTAAGAGTAAAATGTTTTCAAATACTATAGTGATCAGACGAAATAATTTTCAATATAAATATTTTGTTATATAAAAATTTATATTATTTTTGTTCTGATTCGACCCAAATTATTCCAAACGACCTTATGAAATATTATCTTTTAAAAAATATATGGAGGAAATAGAAAAAAGATATTTAAACTGTATTTAACATCGATGTTGAACTTGAACTTAGATATACCAAAACAATTTTCAAACTATATAACCTTTTTATATTTCTTAGTGAACCCACATTATGACGTTTGACTAATACCCTTCACATTATAGCTCGAATAAAAAGTAAACTATTACACACAGAGGAGATATTAATATCACCAAAGTCTTTTCCATGAGCATTTAATTATGAAATTGTATAATTCTCGCCATTTTTTCAAGACACAACTGTATTATATTTACATTATTAGCTTAATAATACTTAAAACTGCTTCCGTCCAATAATAAGTAAAATGTTCTCAAATTTTACAAGATCATTTCTAAGTTATGAATTGGATGATCTTGAGTTGATGCAAAAAAAGTAAAACGTAAGTAAAAAAAGGAAAAAAAAAATCGTATATTTTATATATATAAGCATGAAGCAAAGTAAAGTATGGTAAAATATTGGTCCCTATGTTAGAGTTTAAGAGAGAGCCCCTAGCCTGAATGAAGTAATAGAAATTGAGGGAAACCCTCTAAGTTGGTTAAACGACTACGCGTGATAATATTGAAAGGTTGTCCCCCACTCCCAAAAAAAAAAGTGAGAAACATTGCATTCTAGTTTCTTTAATGCACAGAAGAGAATTGAATTTTTTATTTTTTTTTTATTTTGTTGCATAGTTTTTGTGCTCTCTTTTCTTTCTCAAGTTATGAAACACGCACATTGTGTACAAATCAAACTCGACAGCCCCACACGAAAGCCGTAAATGCGAATGGCTTATCCTGTTTGTGTTTGTGTTTGTGTTGTGGCATGGTGGCATGGCAAGTGGACCGTAATCTTTCCATCATCACAAAACTCGTGACTGAGGCATTGCCGACACAGTCAACGCTCAAGTCTTCACACATTTTCTTCATAACTTCACACATCTTTATAACATCATTTCTATAATCACCAAAATGTGTCGTATGAAACCTTGTATCATCAAAGGTAAAAAGTCAGTACTTTATCGGTTATGTTGTGCGTGATACTAAACAGTATAGGGCGTGGTTAGTTGGCATAACTCAAGAACTAGAAAATTGAAAGTGTAAAAGCCGATGCTTCTTTTTGGTGGGGATTTTAGTATAATGTGGTGTGACGGGTAGATGCAAAAAGCAGCGTAGGCAATTAAGTGAGAAATTAATGGTGTATTAATATTACTATTAGGCTATTAATTGTTTTTGCTGACCACATCCAAGCAAAACGAATCAGAGTTAATGGTTTTAGGTTTTCCAAGTACGGCTGCCTTTTAAATAGCGCTGCCTATTATATACTGCTCCGTACACTCCTGGAACAATGCAATTTCTTTTTTTTCTTTTTAATACTTTATACAAAATACTACATTTTTTTAACACATCACAAAATACTGTTGCTGCTATTAAGTGAAAAACTAACGTGGATGTTAGGTTAATACTTTGAAAATCCATTGTTCAATCTAAAGTTATTGGTTTTAACACGATTTTAACTAAAATTTTTAAATCTTAGCTTTGATTGTTAAACAGTTTATATATATATATATATATATATATATATATATATATATATATATATATATATATATATATTTTTTTTTTTTTTTTTTTTTTTT
>Ga0099822_1009694_pt1 | contig 12068 bp, 6 predicted proteins | sample CowpeawhiteBW_FD_76839 | JGI IMG/M metagenome (GOLD analysis project Ga0099822, IMG submission 76839) | Root nodule microbial communities of legume samples collected from California USA - Cow pea white BW | ecosystem: Host-associated > Plants > Roots > Nodule | place: USA: California | collected... | reverse complement strand
ATTTTTTTTTTTTATTAAAATAAAAAAATTTTGGTTTTTCTAGTTTTTTCTTTTTTTTTTTTTTTTTTTATGAAAGTCTTTATTATTTTCCTAATCATCTACATTGCTTTTGTATTTAAAGTCATGTAAATTTTATTTAGGTTTGTATACTGCTATTTTCATTTCCCTTTCCATTGTCAATTTTCACCTTTAAATTACAAATCACTTTATCGTAACCATCTTTATATTTTCAAATATTTGCAGCTTGCTTTCTGGATTAGAATAAGATTCAGATATAAATTATTTTGAGGATGTTTCAAATTAGCATGTATAACACGAGTACTAGTCCTTCGTCTCATTATTTTACGATATAATTAATTGGAGACATTATTAGATAAGAAATAACAAACGCTTTTCTTAAAAATGAAAAATATTTTGAGGAAACAAAAACTGTGAATGTGGAGACAGACATAGTGAGAGAGAGAGATTATGATAGTTAAAAAGATGCATGATGATAGCAAAGACATTATAGAAGGAGATCTCACACGTTGTGAGTAATTTATGCATCATTAAAGGCAAATTAAATAGGTTTTAGTATTTGGTTAGTTTTGTACTTGTGTTTAACCTGGGCAGTGAGAAGAAGATAGTACCCTCGTGGTCATGCATGGTATCACAGAGAGAGAGAGAGAAAGAGAAAAAGAAGGAAAAGTTTGGAATATTCTTGTCTGTTTTGGTTATGGTTCACGGCAAAAGATAGAAGAGATGTTCAGGTGAAGGGGTTGGAAATTAATGTTGGAGATGGCATTACTCGGAAGAATGCTGTATTGGTGTTATAGGTTCCATTTTCAGTACACTTCCATATAACGTAGTGCTTCAAACAAAAAGATGCAATAGTCAAAGCAATGGTCAAAGATGAGGGCATGGTGGGGAAGGATCTAATAAGCGCCGAAAGGTACACACAGGACACTGATCATAACCCTTCAAGGGACACACACCAAAACACATTATTTTTATTTTCTTCTTCTATTCCCTCCTTTTTCTCCTTCCATTTTTCTTTCAATTTTTGAACTTGTGTCTCCAAACTAAAGTCCAGTTGTAACTAGTCTAAAAGGAAGGGACCCATTGCAAAAAGTTCACAACAACACTAACAATATTATGGTTTTTGTTTCTGTCCTATGTGTATCATGATCTTTGCTAGTTATACTTTATTTTTTCACTTTTGAATTTCGATTATCCAACTTTTGGTCAAAATTGTGCTCCCTCATAATTAGTGGCCCCGGACTTACCTTTCTAGTGTAACTAGTACACAACTATATAGGACCAATTATTACCTTCTCCTACACTCTTTCACTTTGCTTATTTCTTCCGCTCTTCCCATTACGATCATCAAAACCTCACTTCCCTTTCAACATAAAACACCACACATTTTAACGTATAATTCATTTACATTTAACAGCTTCAGACCATGACTCTGTTCTAAAAACCTGTTGCGTCAATTTTGTTGGCTAACTGTTATTACATCAAACCAAGACGTTTAAATTGAATAAAAACATACGCAACTATGCACCGTCATTTTCTAGAATTATCATCATGAATCAGTCGCAAGAGATGAAGCTTATAATGTTCGTTTATTAAATATCTTAGACTTTGATGGGCTATTTAAAAATCAAATTTTAAAGTAAAAAATTACACCTTTAACAAAAATGAAGAATTTAAGAAATATGTACTCTTCCAAAAAACAAAAAAGCATTAAAATTTTGTTCCTAGTAAAAAGTAAAAGCAAATGACTGAGTATATATAAAGTACAGAGAGAGACAGAGGGAGAGAGAGAGAGAGGTGTGGCTGCATGTGAAACAAGCCTAGCCGAAAGAGAAAGAAGCACTCACAATAAACGCCAGTTTTCAAATTCTTCCAAGACTAACTCAACGAATATAACCTCAGCTTTTTCCGTAGCACACTGGTCGCACCCGATGGACAAAAAACACTAAAGCGGATAATCATACGTCCCTAGTCATTTTGTTCCAAAACTTGGTCAATTTCTTATTTTCAATTATTTGGAAACCAGAAAATTAAACTATTCCACACATTTGATGCGAATTTACCCAAAATGGTAAAAAAGACATTGTGCTAAAGGTGCTGCAATATATGTAGGCATTGAATGCTTTTCGCATGGATGGCAAGGTGATACCAACAAATAAATAAGATGAAAGGGATTACACAAAAGGATTTCCTTCCCATTATACTCATGAAATCATGTCAGTATATTAACAGGGACAAAAAGCTAAAGGCGTAAAAGAAAAAAAAAAAGAAAAAAAGAAAGAGAAATGATAGAAAACACAACAAAGGAAGTTTGAGTTAGTACAGTGTCAGCTAGGTCTAGCTACGGTTGTGATGAATTATGAGTGTCAGTCCAACTCATTGAAATGGTGCATCAGCTAAAGAGACTGGTCCGTTCGTCCTTGCGTTGCATTGCGTTGTGTTGCATGCTAAAACACCATCACCACTTCTTTCCTTCCCCTTTCATCATTATATGCACAGATTCTCATCCTACCTCGTGCATGAGCTCATTCCATGCCAAATATTGGGGTTTGAAAGAGACTTGGTTTTGCATGGGATTGGAATGTGTGCAGAGTAGGTCCAATCCAGTTGCCGTAACCAGCACTGCTCTCATAACTAGTATTGCTATTTAGAGAAAAGATGGGCGTGGCGAATGGGATTGAACAGCTTAAAGAACCACTGCTTCCATTTCCATGACCATGACCATTAGCATTAGCGTGACCATGAGCACTTTGTTGCTGAACAAAGACGCCTCCTCCACTGAAAAACGCGGCGTTGTTTTCACTGCCGGTACTTGAGGGGGCACTTGAGAGGTCCATTTGGAAGGGTGAAGTTGTAGTAACACTGGTAGTGTTCCTGACCCCCCTGTTGTCCAGGGTAGGATTGTGGTACCCCAGGATGGACCAGTAATCTGAAGGGTCTTGCTTGATAGGGATGGCAAAGCTTAAGGTAGAGCTGGAAGGCTGCTGCTGCTGCTGCTGCTGTGATCCAAAGGTCACGGATGAAGCTGACGATGGATCTCGTTCGTCGGATCGGCTTGCCTCGTGGCTTTTGCTCTCAGATGCAGAATCTCCGGAGGTTTTGTTCTTGCTGGATAAACCCCCAATGGGAAGTGTGCTGTTCGCAATGCTCTTCACGTCGTAGCGACTCATGTCGAAGTTTGTCACTGCATTTAACCCCCTGAATTTGATAGCTGCAATGTCATAGGCCTCCGCAGCTTCCTCTTGAGTGCCTAATTTTTTTAAGAAAATTACTCCTTTTAGTTAGTATCAAATCATAAACTTCAAAACAAAACAAAAAAAATAAAAATATGCAACTTGGCAAGTGGCAAGGGATTTTTGGCCATTTGGGTAGTTTTAACAAACACCTCATTGCCAGCAGCAGCATCTTGTGTGTATGTGTACAAAATTTTAGGAAGTTGTTTCCTTTTCAAAAAAAAGGACATGTGTAGAGGAATGGAAAGCAAGAAAGTAGACAATAATTGATGTGAATATAAGGAAGATTTTGATGACTCACTGAAAGTGCCAAGGTAGAGGTCTTTGTTTCCGGCAACTCTGCCTATTCTCGCCTGCCATCGGCCATGCTGGTGGTGTCTGAATCAAATTATTTTATTCATTCAGAATCAATAGATATCCGCTAGCGGTCAAAAGGAATGAAAATGAGGCCACAAAACGTTAAAACCTAAAAGTACAACATAGACAAATACCTCGTCACTCCTCTGTATATAGAGGCCCCCCTAGAGAAACCACTGCTCTTCCTGTAACATGGAGGGAGCCAAAATAAATTAAACATGCCCATAAAACTATTCTCCTACCTCACATTTTAATAAAAATAACTAATTTTACCTTCGCAGAGAAGCAACAAACTCTTGCCTCGTCATGTTCTTCATCTCCCCCAGCTCCTTCTCATAGTTGGAAATCTGTGAAATGCAGAATAAGATTATCAACTATAGAAAGGTTTGAATCACGCACACAAAAGCTAACGGGTGCATAGTAATACATAATACAGGTAAAAATGAAACCGTGTCTTCTACTAACCGGAAAGTTGGTGGTGGTGGTTGGACCCCAGTACTTGAGAGCAGCGAGGTCGTAAGCTCTAGCTGCCTTATCTTCTTTGTCATAACCACCTAAACACAGAAAGGAGGAAGAAACAAAAAAGTCATTTTTTGACTAAAATGATTAGGATCCTTGGGAAGAATCTGAATCTAAGAAATGCGCAATCAAACTCATGATCATAAATGAACAGGAGATGGAAGAGAATATGTGCTGCTACGGTAAAACAAATGATGAGGTCAATGTCTAAACCAAGTCATGTAATGCTGCAAAGTAATAATCATACTCACCCAAATAAACTGAAACCACATAATGAGCAAAAGATCCCACGAGTCAGCAATCATTCCCCAGGTACAAAAGCCACGCAAAGAAACAAAACAAAGCACGGTCAGAATCTTTAACACCACCACCTCCATTCACTCACATCAGTCATCACACAAAAATAATATCATTAATATCACTAATGAACTAATGAAAAAGAAAAATAAAAAATAAAAAAGCACGCACTGTGCCACTCACTGTTTCACTTCGTAAAACCTAGACAGACATGACACTCGTCGCACTGTTACTACACACACAAACTCAGCAATCTAATGCTCCTGCGAGGCTGGCAGAGTAATCTGAACCATTGAGAAGGGTTTTCATTGGGATTATATACACGGTGAGCCACATTCTTTTACTCCCATTTATTCCGGTCACATTCAGTGGACCGTTTCACACTCAGTTCCAGATCTCGTGGACCCGGTTCGCGCCTGCACCCTCCCCGGTGCACGTTAGCCTCAACCCCTCTCTAACAACAATAAATAATACCTAAAACTAGCATGTAATAGTATCTTTACCTTGTCTTCCTTTCCTACTCTGTCCTTCCCTTCTACAACTATTGTCCCATAGATGAGCTTCATATCTCCCGGTCCATCTGTGCCTGAAAATAAGAAACAAGAAAAAAAAAACAGATAAATAAACAAAAACAATTATTTAGAAATGAAACAATGACGGCGAAAAAAAGGTGGCGATGAAAAAGATACCTGGTGACGCCACGGTAGATGGAAGTGCGCTGGCCGAAGGTGTCCACGGTTTTCTTCGGAGACGGCTTTTGAGGTTCGGTGCTTGTTTCTGCGGCGAAGCCGCGAGGAAAGCACGCGGCTATAGTTGTCTTCAGCTCCGATTCGTATAGGTTGTTGTCAGTGGAGAACTGCGGGAGTTGTGGCGGTGCAGCCGTGGCGGTGGTGTCTGCTGTGGCGGAACCGCCTAGAAAGTCCTCGAACTTGGGAGCAGCGGTGAATATGGAGAGGTTGGTGGCCCCTCCGCGGCCTGCTGCCTCCGGTGGTGCATCCACCGTGCTGTTGCCTGAAGTTATGGAATATTAATAAAATATTTTAGGAAGATTTTACTTAAAGTGAGAGAAAATAAATATTTTAAAGAGTATAGAGAGAGAAAAAAAGGAACCTGTGAGGGTGAGAGATGGATAGGAGGTGAAGGAGTGGAAAAGGGAGAGAGGAGAGGTAGAGTGAGAGGAAGAAGGGTTTGGGAAGTGATTGGAAAGAGAGAAAGCGAGAGAGTTGTTGTTGTTTGGCGGTGATGAAGAAGAGTCCATGTTGTTTGTGTGTTGTGTTGTCTTCGATGAGCGTGAAAGAGAGATTATGGGGTTTGAACTTCAGTTGGGGTCTTTGGAAACTGCGATCTTATAGAATCTATTCGAGAGAGAGATAGAGAGAGAGAGAGAGAAGGAGAAGGGTTGAAGAAGAAAGGGGTGAGATTATGACACAGATATAGAGGTGCTCCAAGAGAGAGACTCAACTCGACTCAACTCAGCTGCTTCTTAGGGTTCACCAAAAACGAGGTTCTTTCTCTTAGGATGGCTGTTGTAGATAGATATGCCACACAACAGTGACATTTCTATGCTATCATTTTATAAATATATATATTAACCTTTTTTTTTTATTATTACTATTACGTTCTAATAATACCAAATATGTTTAAATATGATCCATGAATGCATAAAACGCCCATGCCTTCCGTGCATGTGTGCATATATATATCTTTTCCTAACATATCCATAAAATAATCTTCACTCCCGCAACCGACAAATATCTATTCCTGTTCAAATTTGTGTCAATATGCATACGGTATCATCTTATTATACGATGCATGTCTGATACTGCGAAGAGGGAAAAAAAACAACATTTTGTTTTATGTAAATTTTGATTTGATCTCCAGCGCTATATGTGAGTGAGTTAGTGTGATTAAATTGAAATTGATGAGAGGAAATGAAGGAGGAGGGAGAGAAAAGATAAAAATAAAGAGGATGGTTTTTGGAGGAAGAATGGGCGGTCCCAAGATTGAAAAAGCATTGGTTGGGATAGAGATGGAAATTTTGATGCAATAAAAGTATGGGTATAAGAGAGATATTTATGGGTGAATTAAGTTATGATGATATAGTAATATAAAGATCGAAATACATAGACATGTGTATAAGAGATGATGCACCATTTTGTGTTAGTAATGTTTAGTGTATGATTGTAGGGAAGCAAGAGGGAAGAAGAGGGGACACGCTGACCCATCACCCATTTCGATTTCAACATGCCTGCTCTCTCTCTATTCATTTATTTCTCTTACAAAAAATTTTAACACCATGATTAGAAGAAGAGGGATAAAACAGAAGAATTGTATGGTAAAATTAGTATCATTTCTTTTAAGGATCGAAAATAATTTTAGAATGAATTAAGAAGTAAAATTTTTGAACGGATTGATGTGACATATTAAAAAGTTAGATTATTAAAATATCTCTATTGTTATATGTAATATAAAATTATTTTTATAAATTTTATTGAAGAATTGAAAATATAAAAAAATATTTATAAAAGAATAATACAATATATTTTATATATACATTTTGTATGAAAATAAATTTAATATATAAGATAAAAAATAATTTATTCACATTGAGACTTTTTTCTTTTTAATATTAATTTCAGAAGTAATAAAGTTTTACTATAACCATAATAAATTATGATCTGCGTTATTAATTTTTATTATGTTATTTTTTCATAATAAAGAGAATGAATATAAGTAAAAGGGTAATTTGGTAGTATCTCTCTTTAATTTTATTATGGGTTGTGAGATTAGATCTTCAGTGAATTTCTTTGAAGATGATGATATTTTGACTACTAAATTTTGATAATTTCTTTTTACAACATGATGTGATCTTGTATCACTTTTAAAATAACATTCTACTCACTTATTAATCATTGTTTTCTATTTTTTTTAATAATACATTCATTCAAAGCAACACAATATATAATTGGGACAATGATACTTTAACTACTAAATTTTGACAACTTTTTCTTATAATATGAAATGTTATCTTCTCAATGATTTTAAAATATTAAGAATGAGAAAAAAGAAAAAATGAAAACCACTTAGAAAAGATTTTAATATAAAATTGTTAAAATTTAATAATTAAAAAATCATTTTCCATACAAATAAGGCGTCTCTATAAATTAAGCCAAATAATGATAAAATATTATGGGAAGATAAACTGGCGTGTTTGTTTGTGTGAATTTATAAAGCGCAGCAACACATTTTCTTTTGACTCCTTCAACGTCTCCTCTTCCCGCCCATACTCCTCCCAAACCCTACTACTTTCATTTTTTTACCAATCTTTATATCAATTTCACAATTTTCCTTTTCAGAACTTTCTTCACCATAACTTAAAGCACACAGTTGAAAATCACAGACATTTTACGTCAAAACTTTTACGACACACAACCCTATAAGTCTAACAAAAATTTTAAAGTACATTAATATTTTTTTGTCAAATGTCTTCCAAATAAAGTTTAGAACAAATGAAATCTTCTGAGTTTTTCTCTTAGAAAGAAAGGTTAAAATAATACGATGTTTTAGGGAAAAATAAAATTATAACTAACTTTAAATGAATAAGTCGGTAAAAAATAGGAAATCTAAATACGGAAAAACCATAAAAGAGAAAAAAGTTAAGAACCAAAAATATTGTATAAAATTGTCTACTCAATATAATATTTGAGTAAAATCAAATTACAGTGGTGAAAACGAGCCTTTTGTCAATCACATAACTTTTTCTCTATAAAACTTGCCTAAACTTAACTTAAGGTATTCAAAATACCTAAAATATTAGTTTAGTCATTTTAGAACATGATGGGAACGTACAAATAAGAGTAGTTTTATCGTGTATTTAGAATAGACATACACTGTTTTGTGCATGTCACTCTATGGATGTCTACTCAATATTTTAATGTTTATAGTAAAGAAAATTTTAACATTTGTCGAAAAATATATGAAGCTATGTGAGTATTTTAACTTTTTTTACTCTCTACATGCAGTAATTATGTTATTAATTTTAACTTAGATCTCAAATTCAGATTAAAATATAAACTTAGGTGATTAAAAATTATATAATATTAAATCATATTTTTTATTATCTACATATATCTTATATTTTTTGTGTAAATAAATATTTATTTCAAATAAGATTTTATATTTTAATATATTTTACAAGTATATATAGATATTATTTTAAATCTTATTTTAATGTTTATATAAAATATATTTATATTTTAAAAATACTGTACAAGGTGACGAATGCAGACATTCGACCTGGACAAAATTCTGAACGTGGACAAATGTATCCAACAATCCAAACTTCTAACAAAATAGATTTGTCGAATTAATTCGATTCTGTATCATGTTATTGGCTCCCAATATTCTAATTAAAAATAAGCTAAACGTAAATAACAATATTTAATATGTAAATTTTTATTATATATATATATATATTAAAAATAGTTAATAAAATAATGTCAAATAGGATCTATTCTTTATGCGTACTTATGAGCTTAACCATCGAAAATAGGATCTATTTTTCATTAGAAAATTTAATTATATAAAATAAATATTTATCATGTATACTAAAATATAAATAATCATATACTTACAACACGGATCATCTATTGCCTCTGCAGCATAATTTTTTTTCAGTAACAATAATAATGACATTGACCTGATTCCTCTTTATTATTTTTATTATATTAATCAATAGTTTTGAATTTGAAATGTTGGGTATTAGAGAGATTAAACTGTAGAAGATCGATTCTGTACATACTTGAGATTTATTTCTCATAGTGTATAGAAAATAATTGTTAGATGCTTCATAACATATTTATTATCTATTTATCATGCATGTGTTGGTCTCTATCTTTTGCTTCTTTTTTTTCCAACTTTTATTGATATCTAAATTTCTTATACATTTATTTGATGTTATTCTTAACTATCTTTTATTTTCTTTTCTTTTTTGGCTAATATAAAAATTTATATTTTTTATTATTATTTTATCTCTGTGTGAATGGTCAAATAATTGTCAAAATAGTATTAAATAACCATTTTTTTTCTTTCTACAAGTCACCTTAATATAATTCTCAACTTAACGGATTTTCTCTATTAAATTTTAAATAAAAAAACTTTCTTTTCTCACCAATAATTTCTTTTACTGATACACTTAAGATTACTTCGCAAAAGTAAAAATAAAAATAAAAAAATCTTGATTTCAATAAAATAATTGTCCACTTTTTATTCTACTTATTTCTCTCCATCTACTATAATAAATATATATTCCAAATTTATAAAACGACGTAAAATATGATAGAAAAATAATATTTTGTCGAGATTCTAAAACATATTTGAAAAGAAAGTGGTTTTTTCTTGGGAAGCAAGAGAGCTAAAATGAAGAAAGGGAGTAGTTGATAGAGAATGCAAACGAAAAACATTACTGGTAGTCACAGAATCATTACTATAGTGTGGACCTTCCACAATAAATTCACTTTGTTGTCATTACACTAGTGACACATGTCAAAATAAATATCAAAATATGTTTTATGAAACTTAAATGGTTTCTTGAAGCATGCGTAAGACTATTAATGATTCGTTTTTGAAAGTGTTTTAATTAATTTTAATTCAATATATTTATGGTCAAATAAAAATTTATTCTGATTTTACAAATAAAAAGCAGGGTTTACCCTACTTGGAGCATGGATACAAAATTTAATGGAATCAAGTCTGAATATTTGGAGGTGTGAATATGTAAGCTCTTCTTTCATTAAACTGTGAGTTGGAGATTGATTATGAGATATTATAATTTTTAGAGTTTCAAGTTTGAAATGATAAAAAAATGTTTGTGGTGTGGTATTTCAATATGTTTTCCAAAACCCAAATATCTACAAGAATCTAAAGAATAAAGAAAACTAAATACTTTTTATAATAAAAAGGGCGTGAAATTATACATTGAGAAAGAATGTATTATCATTCTTGCATGTGAGATATTGAGCATTTCAACCACTGTTCTTTTAAAATGTATGGTTAAATGGAAAAATTGAAAAGAATATGTGTTGATGAAATCATCATTAGTTTTGATGCATGAATTATTATTTATTATCATTGATTTACCTTGAAACTAATCAACATGTTAAATGTAATTCTAGCCTCATATGAGCATCTTAGGTCTTGAAAATTTTATATATTAGCACGTGAGGGCGAAATTTTGTCATTTTAAAATATTTGTAATAAAATCACGAGATATTGTACATGATAACGTATGAAATACTAATATAATTTTAAAATATGTAGAAAATTTATATATAAAAGTACATAAAAATTAATCCAATGTTAGTAAAAGATATGAAAAATCATTACCTCGAGTAACTTTTGTTCATGATTCCAAAAACATACAAGAGATATTTTCAAGATATATAAATTTTAATTGTGATATAAGTTTATTTAAACCCAAGCTAAAAATACAATACAAAAAATGAATTATAATTCCGAAAGATTTGACCAACATATTTCTTAGTAAGCATGTTCATAACAAAATATATCTATTATTTTATATCTATTTACTATACCCTCAATACCATGTACAACAAATTGTGAGTTTAAGTCTCACCTTGTTTAAAATTGAGGAAGACAATGACTAAAAAGATAAAATTCATAAACTCATTGTCTTATGGTTTTGGGATAAAGGTAGTATCAACCATTTATCTGTATGTTGAACTCATGTCTCATTGATGATATATCTTTTCGGTAATCCTCTTTTGAAAGATTAAAAAATGGATCGGAGTCCAACTGTAAATCTAAGGTAAGGTCATATTCTTTTGACTCGATCTAATGTTTCAAGAGGATTGGAGAGGAAGACATAAATGATGATCACCTTGTTCTTTTTGGGGTAATGCAAGGAAATGACAGAGATAGAATAGAGGGATTGCTAAAAGATTTCATCCCACTATTGCTGGAAAGATTAGAATGTAATGGATAAGAAATTACCACTTTATCCTCGTTATATTTATTGTTAATACATTTTTCAATAAAATTTTGTTTTCAATTATTTGTTAATCATTTAATGAAATAGTAAAAAAATAATTTTAATTTATTCTAGTCTTTCAATTTTCATATGTTTTTCTTTGACGTGCCATGTGAAAATATTATTTACTTTAAATTTTTAGATAGCTTAATTTATTAATGTTTACCAATTTTAATTTTAAAAAAAATAAATATGTAATTTTAGTTTTAATTTATTAATAAAAATAAATAAAAATTTTATTATTAATAAACATCTAAAAATATAAAAGTTAAAAATATATAAACAATATATAATTCTATAAAATTGGAAGAAAAGAAAACAAATTTATTAAAAACTGTTACCTATATTATTAACAAACATAATCAAATTAAAAAAAATATGTTCATATCAAATAAGAAAAAAATTTATACTTCAAAGACTTAAAAACAATATATATCTATATATATATATATATATATATATATATATATATATATATATATATTTTTTTTTTTTTTTTTTATTACATATTTAAATTTTTTTTTTATATATATTATATATATATATATATATATATATATATATATATATTGTTTTTAAGTCGTATAAATTTTTTT
>Ga0099822_1009688_pt1 | contig 12070 bp, 7 predicted proteins | sample CowpeawhiteBW_FD_76839 | JGI IMG/M metagenome (GOLD analysis project Ga0099822, IMG submission 76839) | Root nodule microbial communities of legume samples collected from California USA - Cow pea white BW | ecosystem: Host-associated > Plants > Roots > Nodule | place: USA: California | collected... | reverse complement strand
TCTTTTTTATCTATTTTTAAAATAAAAAAAAAAAAACAAAACCTATATATATATATATATATATATATATATATATATATATATATATATAATCAACACAGAAACTGACCAAAATCATAGACACCACAACTTTTTCTCTCTCTTTCTGTCTTTATAAACAGTAACATCATACATAACAAAACAAAACTTAATGATATATATAATCAGCGCTAAAACCTCAGACACCACAAAACGGACAAAACGGAAAAATTCCAATTTCACACTACAATTCCTTGTTTGATAATCCCTTGTTTGATACACTAGTACGGATCACTGCGCTTACCAAATGAAACTTCTGAGAGTACTTGCTTCAGGTTTTTCACTATATCATTTACTGTCATCTCATACTCCTCACCCATCTGCAGTTAATTAACACAAATATTGAACACCATTTCAATACAAAAAAAATGCATACACATTAACCAGATTTTACAGAGATCGAACTAGTTTTAAAGTTCATTTAGTTAATATATCAAACATGATTGAGGCATAACAACAACAAACCTGAGCTGTGATGGTAATGCAGAGAGCAGAATTTCCAAATGGCAAGACACTGCTACCGGTGACACAGAGATGAATATTTTCAAGATGGTCCAATATTTTTAGCTCAACACCATATTCTTTCTCACAGTGAATCTCAATGAGCACCTCCTTCCCCAACACTCTTGCTTCCATCTCCGGGAGGATGCTGCAGTTGGTTTCAGTGGGGTTGGTGGTGTCTTCATTTCCATTTGAGTCAGTTTTATTCACCAATATTACTGTCTCTGCAACACTCTTTCTGTTTTGCTTCTCCAGTTCCTCCACCTTCTCTTTGAGTTGCTTCACATAATCGATCGCTGCTCGAAGCACAGAAGCCTTGTCCGTCTATAAATAGCAATTTCACAACTATAAGTCATTCCATTATTCTTTCCCTCTAATAATACCTCTAACTTTTCTTTTGTAATCTTGTGCTTTCATCACTCCACCACGTGGTTATCATTCAGTGCTGACCTAAAAGTGATTCTTGTAGGATACAGATAACAAGACACACACATACAAAAACTCTAATCATGCAGAAAATTTGGCAGCCTTTTTTCTGTTCTTTAAAATCAAGTTACCATTTTTTAACTTTATATCTCTTTCCATTACCTAATACAACGAATATAAAGAGATGTATATTAAGCCATAGTGAGAGATTATCGAGTTTTCATGGTTGTCAACATCATATACCGAACGTTGATTTAGGTTAATTATAAAATGAATTCAAGCTTCAATTTATGTTGTATTCTATTCGAGAACACCAAAATTGATTGAATGAACCGGAGTACCTTGTTCAAGCCGGGGATGGTGGCGGAGAGCGCTATGAATCTCTCGGTGAGTTCTTGCCTCCTCTTTCTCTCGGCCATGATATGATCGATGGTCTGAGAAGAGGTTCGGGTTCTCTTAGATCCTTGATTGGGCCTGGCGGTTGGGCTTAGAGTGTGGAGGGCCCGTTTAGCAGGTAAAGGGGAAGAAGGCACGGAGGGTTCGGGCGTGGCGGGTACAACCGTTGAGCTATCGAAGGAGAGAATGTAAGTCCTGGGAGAGGAGCGTTTGGAAGCGACGACGGCGTTAACGGCGGCGTTAACGGCGGCGTTAACGGCGGCGCCGGGGAGGAACGAGGTGTTGTGGACAGTGTTGGAAGCGCGAAAGGAGTGATCGCTTTCGCTTTCGGAGGAGAACGGCGTGGGCGGGATGAGGTCGGTGAAGAAATCGTCGTCACAGTCATCGTTGATAGGGAAGAACTCGTTCTGGCAATCCATTTCCTGCACGAAAACGATGGATGAGTTTTTTTTTTCAGTGTAAGAAATTAAGAAGATTTGGTGGCGGTGGTGGGTGTTGCAGTTACCGTTTGAAGGTGCCAATTATTCTGCCATGAGAGCTCCTCCATGATGCAAGAGATTTTTTTTTTTTTCTCAGGTGGGAGATAGAAAAAAAAATAATAATAAAAAGAAGAGTGAGAAGCGGTGGTGTGTTGTGGTGGCAGAAGTACGTGTAACGTAGATATAATATAAGATCGGTAAGGATGCGACAAGATAATACTCGTTTTTCATGCAGCTTAAATGTGAGGCGTTGGATGAACCATATTGAGATGTGGGATCTTTGATGATGGGTCGCTGTGGTGCCCTCAGGGAGGGTGTTTTCTAGGCCCAGTTTCACGTAACCTTTTTTTCCTTACCATATCTAAATTGATTTATACTAAAATTAGTATGTTTAAAATCTATTTTATACTTAAGTTTTTAATAAATATTTAAATTTATTACTACAAATTGGTCTTATAGATTGAGAGCGTTAAGCTACTAATTTTCAGAGTTTTGTGTGTCGACATATCTGACAAATATCTGACTACAATAATCACGTATATATAATTTATATATAATGTTATAATTTAAAAATAATGAACCACTGTCGATACCATATTTATATGTTTGTCAAATATTGAATAAAAGAAAAAAAATACTGAAATCTTTCGAGAGCTATACCGATTGTAACAATGATCAATTCTGGAGGTATAAAAAATTATTTAATTATATTTATTAAATTATTTTCCTACATGCCATTCAATATAAACTTATTTATATATTATATATTGTTCTTGTCTGTGAGATTTTCAAACACTTTGATTTCTTTTATGCACATGTCGTGTTTGTGGAAATGAGTTTTGCGAGCATGATTGTCTCTTTGGAAAGCCTGGAAGATGAAGATTTAAGAGATATGCAGGGAAATTGAAATGGAATACGTTGTCATGTCAACCATAAATGCCTTTCTTTTCTTTTCTTGTTCAATGTCAACAATGGCAGCCCAGAGTGATGGGGTTGCTGCTTGAAAGGAACAAATAAATATTATAAATGTCTTCACGAAACCAAACAAACCAAAATCATGCATCAACACTCTCAAAGAGATAAAACAGGAAAAACAAAGGTAAATGGTAATCATACATAACATCGTGAACAGCAAGAAGAGAAAGAACAAATATGCATTTTCTCAACATTACACTAATAACAATAGGTTTTGCTGCTATTTAATAAACTTGCATACTACACTTTCACTAATACATTTTTTTACTGATTTTTTTAAATATATTTTATTAATATTTTAAATATTTTTTTAATATATTTTAAAACGTCAAAATTAATAATAATCAATATAAAATATAATATAGAAGTACAATAGAAAAATAGTACAAAAAATATTAACAGATAATCCAAATTCTCTACACGCATCCTTCAACCAAAAATTCCTATTTAAAACTCTAACTTTTCAAGAAAAACTGCTCACCTTAAAATCAAATAAAAAATATAACAAATACGTGATTTTAAGCACGATTTCATGTAATATATTATATAAAGAGTTGTTTGTAATCGTATTAATAAACAGGATTTCTTTTAAAAAAAAAGTGAAGATAAAAAAACGTGTTTCAAAATACAACGTCAATATAACAAAAACGTGTTTTGAAACACGACTTCTTCTCAGCAAATTTATTAAAAATTATCAATTTTTTTTTTATTTCAGTAAATATAAAAATAATTACACTATTTAAATAAAATAAAAAAACCACATTTTTTAACCAACTTCCGATTCGGCGTTGACCTTGACATTATATTAAATCAGTTTAGATAGGATTTGATCTAATTATAGAAAGACTCTGTGTACTTTAATTTAACTAAATCAAATTATATCTTGGGATTTCTTACCTAACACCACAACAACATTTTTAATATATATATATATATATATATATATATATATATATATATATATATTTGTTAAGTCAACAATTAAATATAAAATGAAATGAATCTAAGTTGTGAATCCAAGGTGATGCAGAATTCCATGCATGGTGAATCCATTGTGCATGTCAGAACCTGTACACCTTGCTCATGTGATGAGTTATCATAATTTTAGTGCCTACAGACATATTGGAACTGGATCCTATGCAATTAAAAACTAAAATCCACAAATCTTCATCTTTGAAAATATATATTAATTTATAAATTAAAATATAAGAACAAAATACAGGGTTATAGTTTCTTTTTACAGCTCTGAAAAATAAAACAATTGTAGAGGATCGTTGTCCGAATTTATTATAGCAAAAGATTGTAAAACTTTAATTGGTTTCTCTTTGTCACAAATTTAGCTGTGACAATGAGATTATTTAATTCGCATAGGGGTTGATGCATTTTTTGAAAGTTTGATATGATTCAAAAAAATTAATCAACTTTTTTAAGGTTGGGGTTAAGTATATTTTAGTTTTCAAAATTGGATCCAAAATTGGAATTCGTTCTTATTTGAAATTTTAATATATTTTGATCTTTAAATTTTAAAATTAAATGAATATTCTTTTAACTCAATTACGTTAGTTTTTTTTAGGTATCCAACATATTTCTCAATAGATATTGAATTAGAAATGTATCGTGTAAACAATTCTAATACTAACATGAAAAACGTTCGATACGTCAAAAAAAGTTAAATAATTGATTTAAAAGGATTATATTAATTCATTTCTAAAGTTTAAGAATTAAAATGTATCAAAATTTTAAACAGAGACGAATTCCAATTTTGCGTCAAAGTTTAGGAAGTGAAAATATATTTATCTCATATGATTAATACAAACTAAATAGGATAGGTAAAATGGTTAGTTGTAAAAGAATTTAAAGAAGGAAATTGAATCCAAATATCACTTTATGGTGGAGGGATCTGGGGAAGGTACATACAAAATTAGTTTAAACAGTTAATTAATTAATTTATTGAATAATTTGAGACTATTTTAACCATGTTAAAAGTTAGTTTAGAATAAATAATATGCACAATATAACAATGTATTTCAATTGTCATATACGATAATTTTTTTTAATATTCATAATATCTGTCTTAAAATTTATACATGCAATTACTGATTAATAAGTTGACTAGGTACTACATTAAAAATAGAAACTAAACTCCTTAATTAAATTCATATTTGAAAATATTAAATGATATAAATTTAATAATTTAACACTTGACATCAATTCTTCATTCATTAAATCAAATCATGCATGCATCAACCACGTCACTTCAGAAGATTAAAGAAAATCATATTAAATAATTGAGTTCAATCATCGGTTTGGTTACAAGTTGGAACACATTTAAATAACTTTTCGTTAAAAAAAATATCAAACAATAAATTCATTATTCACTTTGATAAAAATAAATTTTTACACCATTTTTTTTAAATAATTTTATTTTCTTTACATTCAATTACAAGCCAGTTTTACTTATGTGTAGTTCATCGACGTACTAACATGACTTTTGTTTTTTCACTCAAACTATAATTTAATAAAATAATTTTAATTAGAATTCAGAGAAAATTTTGTAGCATCACGTTGGAAAATTGAAAACAAGAGCTACCATTATATCCATCCAATTAAAAAGGCATTTTAAAATACTTCTGGGCATGTATTAAAATATTACTTTAATGAGGTGTGTGTGTGTTTTTTTTTTTTGGAGTGATATTCCTTGAAAGCAAACATAATTGGTTCAAAATTTTCTCTCATAAACTTCATAAACTATCAAATTCTTAGAAAAGATAGAATTTCTACAACTTTTTTGTTTGATGATTTCACGAGCTTAAGCCACTACATTTATTAATTAAGTCTTTCAAGTAAAAAGTAATCTAAACATAAGTCTAAAATCCGCATTAAATGGAAATGACAACACAAATGAGTATATATTAAATATGGACAATAATATTTTGATTACTAAATTTTGACAAATTTTTTTACAACATGAGATAATATTTTTTTAAACAATTTTAAAATATTAAGAATAAAAAATAAAAAAAAAATGAGAAATCATTTAAAAAATAACACATAAGATAGTAAGAAAAGTTTTCAAAATTTAATTATCTAACGATCATTTTCCATTAGATATAGTTCAGAATTCTATCATTGTTTCACATTTTGAAGGTAATCAGTGTCTTACGGGGCATGGCAAACGAAAACAAAAAGTAAGCATCATTGATAAAAGTTTTTCAGTATTAGACTTTATGATCGATCTAGCTTTGAATCGATGTAGCTCTTTTTTCCTTCCTTTTGTTCCATCTCCGACATGGTGTTGTAGCATTTCGAAGAAATAAACGTTAAAAAAGAAACAGTGACATCATTAATATGTGAGAACTTGAATTCAATGAACAAATATTGGAGAACTCGATCACACAGTTACACCTCATAAAACTTCAAAAGATTCTGCTTCAACGTCTTAACCAAATCAGTAACCGTCAAGCTGTACTCCTCACTCATCTGCATTATGGCAATATTTATAATTTCAAATTACTCTATTGTGGATCATACAACACAAACACACTCAAAGTTAGCAAAAATATATGTGGCTTACCTGAGCAACAATGATGATGTTGAGAAGAGAGTTTCCAAATGGCAATACACTGCTACTGGTTACTGAGAGATGAACATGTTTTAGAAGGGTCATTAGGTTTAGCATCATGTCCTTTCGTTTCTCACAGTAGATTCTAATCAGCACTTCATTCTCTAACCCACTTGCTTCAACTTCAGGGAGCATTTCAACGCTAGACTTTGCTTCACATGATGCTGAACAAAGGTGTGATTTGGCTATCATAAACGACTTTACACTGTTACTATTGCTACCTTTTTCCAACACTGCTATGCGTTGTTGAAGTTGTCGCATGTACTTTATGGCTTCCCCAAGTATTGATGCCTTGTCTATCTATATTTTAACAATGCATATTTTTATCCACAAGTCCAAAAGCAGCTTTCAAAAAGTTACTCATAATAACTGTTAAACTTTTCTTACAACAAAGTAAATTTTCATAGGCACTACTTAAGTTGACTGTCACTAGACCAATCTTAGTGGTTTACAATCCTGAATCAACTTGAAAAGTATATAAAATAATTGAGGTCATTTGTGTTAGGTTTTATTGTTTGTGAATAACTAAATCTATCATAAAATACACCAAGAGAACACATTCAAGATTCAAGATAATCCTCTACTATAGTGGTGATAGTTTAGATAATTAGTGTATAGTGTTCATGCACTTTACACACACTGTCGTTGTTTCACAAATTACAGATGATGTAACTATGATATTCAGTGGGTAGGGCACTCTAAAGTGAATAACTCCATTCTCAGATTAACAAATTAAAACATAAATCAAAGTCAGTGCCATGGATAATGTTAAGAGAAGGTAGACACCATAACATAGAAAGATACCTTCTTCAAGCCAGGTATAGTTGCTGAGAGTGCTATGAATTTCTCTGCTATATCCTGTCTCCTTTTTCTCTCTGAGATGATGTGATATTCAATCTCAGAAGAGGTTCTTGCCCTTTTTGTTCCTCTCTTCTCCCTTCCCTCTCCCTCCAGTTCCTCATGCTTCCCTACACCCCTTTTACGCCAACAACACTCTGAGTGTTCCTCTTTTACCTCCATACATGATGCTACCTCATTATTGGAGCTATCACAACAACCCTGCATATTATTATTCAACCGCACCATCTCTTCATAGCGTGCACCGTTATTGGTGCACCCAAAGTTGTCATTCATTCCCTTTCAACACAAATAAACAATTCATCAATCAAAACCAAAGCTATATATGGACATATATCAAACAGGTTAGCTACATCGATGAAAGTCTGAAGAAACAACATGTTATGAAATGATAAGTGATTACCAAATGAGAGAGCCAGTTCTGCCATGAGTCCTCCATCATGTGGTTGTGTTTTCTCTTGGTGCTTCAAGAATTAAGGCTTCGAAACCTACCATATTTTATTGATTTATTTTGAATGAATGGTTAGAATAAAGATGTATTAAAGAGAAGATAATGTGCAGTGAGAGATAACAGTGGATGTGAACCGTTGGATGATGGAGCATCTAATAATAGGGTAAAGGACTCTGAGTTGTCCACACAGAAAAAAGCTGTTTGGCAGGTTGAGACTTTGGACATAACATAACGTAAGACGTGTACACAGTATAAGAATGCGTGTAGTTTTTTTTTTTTTTAAATAAGTACGTTTTTAATTCATAAATTTTAATTTTAATTTTGAATTTGGTTAAAATTTTGATTTTTTTTATTTTTTAATTTTAAAAATAATTAATATAGTCATTTTAATTTAATTAAATTAATATTTTTTTAAGGTGTTAAATGTATTTTTTAACATATATTGAACCGAAAATAAGTAAAATTGTATAAATAATTTAAATATTAATGTAAAACGCATTCAAAATATCAAAATAAGTTAATGTAATTGGATTAAAAGAATTATATTTATTTATTTTTAAAGTTTAAAATCAAAAATGTATCAAAATTTTGAATAAAAAAAAATTAATTTTGAGTCAATATTCAGTAATTAAAAATATACTTGATTTTTTTTTTTAATTTTGATAGATAAAAGGAAAAAGAAAATAAAAACATCCACGTGATGTCTCTCCTAACAGTATGGATCCTCTGCCGGAAGCTTGTACCTTCTCGCTCTGAAATAAGACAATTTTGTTTTCTAAATATATCAGTTCATTTTTTATGTCTTTATATGTAATATATATAAATAAATATATAAAATATATTTACGAGGATTCATTTTAAGATATTCTAGCATGTTATTGCTGATAAAAAAAAATCTAGCATGTTGGAGATTATAGTGCACTAGATACGTAAGGATCTTAATCATGTTGATTTTAAGTGTAAATTTTAACATACGTTATTATTATATTATTAAAGTGGATTATCAAATTTCTTAAAGAATGTCAGAATACTATTTTTTATAAATCCTTCATTATCATGTTAAGAATATTCAAAAGAAGATGTCATTAAGTTCATGAACAACCATAGTTTTATTAAAGTGAGAATGAGAAATGAATGTATAGTAAAAACGTTGGTAGAATATTGAATGTGTCCAAAGCATAAGACAGAGTATTGCATTGATGACAGATAGAGAATGTAATAAATGGAAGTAACAGCTGAAATTAATGGTAGTATTACTGTACTCTATCTATTTGTACCTTTTTCAGTTCAGAATCAGATATTTATAATCATCATTATTTCTTCTTTCATGCTTTTCCGCTCCACCACGCACCTACCTTTCTTTTTTTGCATTTAAAACTGAAAACTTTCTTGCAAGAGTGATTTTTAATCATTTCCTCTCTGCCCTCAAATATCAATTTGAAATATTATTTAAAATATCAGATAAGGTAATTTTATGATATATAATTGGAAGTGATTAAATCTCTTATTAAAGTATGATTATTGGATTATAAATATCAATGAAAGAGGTAACAGAGTAGGTGTATGTAGCATTACTATTCCAAAACATGCATTATGAAGAAAAGTACAGAATGAAAGAAAATTCACAAGCTAGGTATAGTAGTACGGTTGGACCACCCCGTTCATGAAGATAACCCTATGATAGCACCTTTGCATACTGCAAAAAGCTCAATAATTCATTCAAACTTTCTATGATTTATAAACTTGAAATCCTTATGCAAATCGCTTAGAAGGAGGCGGTAAAAGAATTTGAATTCTCTGTTGATTTTTTTTACTGTTCTCTACTGTACTTTTATAATACACTGATTACCACTTATTTTGACATTTTAAAATATATTAAAAAAATATTTAAAATATTAATACAGTGTACTTTTAATGTTCAGTAGAGGACAGCACTAAAAAAACCAATAGAAAATCTGCACTCTTTGTAAAAGGGATAAGTTTGTTGGTGATAAAAGAAAATGTTACAGTGAAACCTAGAAATCGGAAAACCGAAGTTCCTAGAAACAGTTTGGGACAGTGAGTGTTCATCTATGTAACGACATCATATGAAATATAAAACATATACAAAAGGACAACATATATTAGATGATAGGGATTGTTCTTTGCTCTATTTTCATCTTCTTCAACAACGTATAACACAATTTCTGGGATCGAATAAAGTAAAAAAACAAAATTCTATCGAGATATAGTATTAATGAATTAACAGCGTAAGGAAAAGAGGAATATTGGTCAAAAGCATTTAACAATTTGCTCTAACTTTTTTTAATATAATAATATAACATTTTAACATTTATAATTTATGTTTTTCAAAAGCAATCGAGGCCCATATGATATTATCCAATAATTACTACTGGAACGACTTCCTGCACCCTAACACTTCCGGAATTAATTTTTCAGAAATTTTTAAACTGATAGCAATGGGCCTTTTTTATTACGGAAAAAAATTTCCGGTAATTTTTTTATGGGATGGATAAAGAAATTTGTATGGGTGCAGAAGCAACACCCATTACTACTCTGCCCAAATAGTACAGAATATTGTACGGCCTCAGCCCAACTATCTAAAAATTAAGAAATACTATTCACACCCCTTCTTTCTGTTTTTCTTTTTTTTTTTTCCAACAAAAATACCTTTCTTGAAATCGACTTTTTTTTTTTTAAATATTGAAAAAGGCTTGTAGAGAGTCTTCAAGTATTTCCAAATGCCTACCACAGTTGGAAATATAAACGAAATCACCAATGAAAAAGCACAGTGATGGAGGAAAATTGAGTAATTGATAATTCTTTTCATGAATCGCATTCTTTGAGAATAAAAAACTCTCTGTATTACATTTCTAGTTATGACTAAATCTCTTTTAGTAGTTAAAATTATTCACATAGGTTTTCTAATAAACAAAAACTAATGTATTGTTTTTATTAAAATATTTTATTTATTGTCATATTAAATATTCTAATAAGAGTAACATATATTTCCTTTATTAAGATTTTTAGTTTCAATTCCGAAGGTTTATATTAAATATATTATTATTATTATTTAATATTAAGAAAATAAATTTTAAATTTAATTTAATTTTATAAAATAAGATTTATAATAATTTGTATAATATAATTTGGTTTTACTTATATTAGAGATTTCACATCTAACAAATATAAGATTTATTTATAATATATAAATGATGAAAATCTGATATTACAAGTCAATTTTATTATCATGAGTTAAAATTAAAAGTTTACTATCAAATATTTGGAAACCTATTTTAGCATCGGCTACAAGCAAAACAGATTTATAGTGTGCATGTATATGATTAAGTGAGTGTAATTCTTTTCTTAAAAAATCGGTTTTTGTAAAGTTAAATTTATATTTCATTTCTTAGATATATGTTATTGATATACTTCTTTTAATAAACTCAAACTTAAAGGTGAGAATATTAGTAGTGAAAGTAATATTTATTTTAAGTGTATATTTGTAAGTAATAAAAAAAAAAAATAGGGTTTTGGAAACCTGGAAATGTGATGAAGATATGGTATGGTCACATCTTACTCATGCCAACTGTGGGTTCATCTCATGTCATGGTCACAATGTAATTGTTTATTATATTTGTGTATGAAAGCCACTTCACACACTTCTTTGTTTCTTTTCATCTTTTTGTGATCTGTGTTTACTTGTCGTGGAAGAAAATGTTCCTTTGCATGAAAGCATATTAAATAAAATTAATTTATTTTCTGTCAAAATAAATTTTAAAAATTCAGTGCTTACTATATTAAATAATTTCACTTTTTCTTTGTCAACGTTATCCTGTCTCTCTTTCCTGTTTAGCAGGCAAAAGATATGGTCATATTATTTTGACATCTAAGAATCTTGTATACACACTTTATCTTTCCTATTTTATCTTTCAATATTTATATTTTTTTATAAATATAATAATTTACTTCTTTAATAATAAAAATAATCATAAAATTGGGTTGGTCTCAAACTTGTAAGCAGTGTAAAAAATATTTTCGAAAGATAATTTGTTCACAACAGACATGAAAAAGCATTGGGTTGGTCTCAAACTTGGACCATTATATTTGGGCCATTTTGTGGGACCCCGAAAGAAATACAAACTCCGAACAACATTTGGGTTATTGTTATAAAATAAAGGTAATAAGAGAGACAAAGGAGAGGAAGAATAGAGAATGAGAGAGTAGGGAGCAACTTCTGGTTTTATGTGTGTCTAATTACTGATAGGACGAGTCCTATTTATA
>Ga0099822_1009675_pt1 | contig 12081 bp, 3 predicted proteins | sample CowpeawhiteBW_FD_76839 | JGI IMG/M metagenome (GOLD analysis project Ga0099822, IMG submission 76839) | Root nodule microbial communities of legume samples collected from California USA - Cow pea white BW | ecosystem: Host-associated > Plants > Roots > Nodule | place: USA: California | collected... | reverse complement strand
GTTTCCAAAATTTCATTAGAATTGTGAGTAAGCCTAGAGGCCAACAACTTAAAGTATTATATCCAAAGGTTAGAACTCATTTAGTTTAAAGTTATTAATTTCTGTATGTCAACTTATGACTTTCATATGTGTTTATTTTATTTGTAATGTTTAGTGTAACAAGCAAGAACAATCAAGGGAATTGTGTATATTAGTTTAGAATATATGTTGAAACTTAAGTGTTATTAGATATAACTGTAACTCCATAATTGTGTTGAAATTATTATGAAACTGTTTTGGGAATTTGTTGATTTTCAGATGTGGGAATGTTGTAAAAACAACCAAATTTAAAAAAAAAACCAAAGCAGTTTGACATTTGGTGGTGCTTTGATAGACGTTATTTAATGTCTGAGCTTACTATGGCCGACGTTATTTAACGTCTGTCAGAGCCCAACAGAAGTTAAATTGCTCTGTTTTTTGGGTCCATTTACTGTAAAATTGACGTCTGCTACTTTTGGCCCCGACGTTGGATAACGTTGGACCCCTATTGCCCCGATGTTAAGTGACATTTGTTCTGTTTTTCGACGTTATTTTGACGTCACCCAGTACGACGTCGGTGTTTGGACATACATCAAAGGTCAAAAATATCGGATGTTAAAAGACTTTTTTGTGTTAGTGACCACTACCATCTTGTTTACTTAATATGCAAATCATTCAATGTCCTAGGAGTACTCTTTCTATGTAGATCTAGGTTCATCCTTAAATCACTAGAACCTAAGGACTTCAAATCCAGTGTGATTTCTCAACTCCTTGTAGCATGAATCCTTGCTTTAATGTGCAAAACTCTCTCCTCCAGCATCCCGTCTGGCTCCTAAATAAGAACTAGTACAAGTAAGATGAATGATTGGACCTTAGTTTGAGATCAGTCTTTCAAATCAATCCAAACTAGTGAAATATGATAAGTCGTCAATTCATCCACGCAAGTTGGGAGTAGTCTTCCAACTCAAATCAAACCGGTGAAATAAGATGAGTGATCAAGTCTTCATTAAACATAAATCAAACCACAAACAATTGAATGAAAGAAAAGATAAATACCTAAAAAGTAGAAGCATATATAGAATCATAATTGATTATAACAAACCAAGACATGAGGGAGGTAAACTACTCATAGAATATTACAATACAATTCTAGTAGCATCTACACATAAGATTTACATTAAGAGCATCTTCCTCGTGCCTCACAAACCCTATTCTATCATACTGCTACATTTTTTAGCCTCTACTCAATGCTACTAATGAGAACTTAGGGTCTTTATTTATAGAAATATTTTTACGGCGCACAACCCAACTTTTGGCGCTTAACCATGCACCGCCTTAAGTGCTAAGCACATCCTCTTGTGGCTCAGCTCCAAAAGTCACATTCTGAATACTTACTTGACTGCCTTACTAGATCTCAACCACAAATTTTAGGGCTCAACTGCATCATTTTTAATTCTTTGAGAAATTGTTGCAAAATCGTTAAAAATTCATCAATTTCCTATTTTCTTCTTCTTAGTACCTCATTTTGTAATTATAAGCTAAAAGAAGTTGTTCACTTACAAAATATGATCAATTAAAGCACGATAAGTGTCAAGTTTATATGGGAATTTTATGTATTCAAGACACTTATCATGACTCTCATCTAGCAAAAGTACTTACAAAAGGTAAGAGAAATGAAAGAACTTTTTAAGCAATTGTCTTTTGTTTTTATTCATAGGGATCAAAATGCAAGGGTTGATCTCCTTTCACATCTAGCAATCATTAAAACATTAGGCCATTATCTTTTGCTTAGCAGGTCGAAACTATTTCGAGAAATTCAACATGTTATGTCATCATCTGCTCATCCTTATATCGAAAGTGGTTCTCATCGTCATTATTAAAATGTGTGGAAATTGAACAAGCAAACCACATCATGAAGGAGGTTCATGCTAGAATATGTGGAATTCGTATAGGTGGATGAGCTTTTGTTTATTAAATTTTTTGGGCTAGTCTCTTTTGGCTGACAATAAGTTATGATTGTTTGGAGTTTTTTGAAAAAAAAAATGTGATCAATGTTAGAAAATTTTCGATATCATTGCAGCCCTTGCTAAACAACTATACACGATGGTATCGCCCTGGCCTTTTCATCAATTGGGTCATTGATTTTCTAGGTCTTTCCCCATAGACATAAGATAAATGAAGTTCATCATTGTAACGGTGGAATATTTCACAAAATGGATAGAGGTTGAACATGTGGCTAAGATAACAATAGAAAAATATATCATTGCTTGTGACAATCGGTCATATGATGATATGGTGTTCCGAAAACTCTTGGTCGGATAATGGAACACAATGTGCTTTTAAGACATATGTCAGCAATTGGATATCCATTAGCCTTTTTTTCTTTTTGTGTAGAACACCTTCAAACAAATGGGTAGACTGAAGTTGCTAACAAAGTTATATTAAAAGGATTGAAAAGAATGATAGGGACTAGAAATGGCAGATGGATGGCCTCAAATATAATGCTCATATCACACAACCACATAAACCATTACCAAGGCAACTCCATTTTCACTTGTATGTGGGGTATATACCATATTGCCTATTGAAATACAAATGTTTTCATAAAGAGTATAAGGCTTTTCAGAAGAAGAAAATGCAACAGGGAGATTGGGAATGATTGGCACTATTAATGAAATCAAAGAAAAAGCGTGTATTCAAACTATAGTTGCAAAATGATTGATTCAAAGAAGCATGAAAGTAGAGTGAATCCCATAATGTTCATGGAAGGAGACTTGATCTTGAAGAAAACAAGCTACTCTCATACAAATGATAAGTTGTCACCTAAGTGGGTTGGATCATATAGTATACAACAAGTGATCGGACGAAGAGCTTATCTACTAGATTCATTGGATGGAGGAAGAATTCTCAGGACATGGAATGTTAGTAGTTTGCGTTTCTACTATAGTTAAGTTCTTTATTATAAACTACATTTTAATTATTGCAAATGTATTTTTTTTCCTTACTTAGAGTAAGGTTTTTAATGAGGCATGAATAAACATTTATATAATAATGGTCCACTTTAAATAAAATTGGCAACCTAACAAGGTGCCAATACCTTCGTAAAAATGGTAAGTTATTATGGTGCCACTTTAAATAAAAATTGGCAGCCTATCAAGGTGGCAATACATTCATCATAATGGAGACCTATTAAGGCACCACTTTAAAGAAAATGGGCAACCTATCAAGGTGTCAATGCCTTTGTTAAAATGGTGACTTATTAAGGAGCCACTTTAAATAAAATTGGCAACCTATCAAGGTATCGATACCTTCGTCATAATCGCAACCTCTTAAGGCGCCACTTTAAATAAAAATTTGTAACTTATCAAGATGTCAATACCTTCGTCAAAATGGCAACCTATTAAGTTGTCACTTTAAATAAAAATTTGCAACCTATCAAGGTGCCAATACCTTCTTCAAAATGACAACCTATTAAGGTCACACTTTAAATAAAAAATGGCAACCTATGAAGGTACCAATACCTTCGTCAAAATGGCAACCTATTAAGAAGTCAATTTCAATAAAAAATGCAACCTATTACACCGTCAATGCCTATGTCAATATGATGACCTCTTAAGGCGTCACTCTCAATAATTTGGTGACCTACTAAAGCACAAAAAAGCTTCTTCAAATGGTGACCTATTAAGGCGCCACTTTAAATAAATTAGAAATTCTCATGATAGTATCTTATCAAGGCATCATGTTTTAAAAACTAATAAATTGAAAACAGTTATGAAGTCTAATAGAAAGATATCAACTCCCATAACAAGTCTAACCAATTTGAAGGAAATACAACACAAAAACGTTCACAAGTATCCAATGGTAGGTAAAATTTGCAACACTAATAGAAAATGGGCTTATTAGGTCATGTGATTTACGTTTGATCATTAAATGTCAAACGTAAAAAATGCACGATGGCATTTTCGTAGTAAAAGTTGTTAAAATTTATGTCTAAAACCTTTGGTTAAACATAAATTTACATCTAGTAGATAGAGGTCAAACGTAAATTTTTGTTTGACTAAAGGAGATCAGACGTAAAAATCAAATTTTATGTCCCTTCATCTGCATCACTTCCATTTTCGCTCTCTTCTTCGCAACAGTGTAAACAAACACGCTCATGACCACTCTCTTCTTCTCGCCACCTATGTTTTCCTTTTCTTCTTTATAGCTTGCGAACCACCTTGCGAAGATGTTGCAAACCACCTTTTGAACACGCTGTGAGCACTGCGAATTGGAGGGCCTCCATTGCGTTGCAGATTTGGACAAAGTGGTTCACGCGTCTCCAGCAATACAAATATATTTTGTCGTCACTGTTTGCAATTTTTTGGCAAAACGGAAAGTTGTGTTTTTTGTGATTTGCTATGTTGATGTGCAACTTGAAATCTTTGGCATGGTGCATGGATGGTGGAGATCTGGTGGAGATCTAATCTGCTGCTAGGTTTCAGCATGGTTCGCGCAGTGGTTTCGTGAGGGTGTTTGTGTGATAGAGGAGTTTTTCTGATTACAAATCTGGTATTGTTCGCGTTTGAGTTGTGATGAGGATAATCAATAAATTTGGTTAGTGGTTGTTTGGCAAGTGTGCACGGTGTCCAGAAGAAGCATGAATTTTTATGTTTGTTGTGTTGTTACCAGACATAAATTTACGTTTGGTATTTCAACAGACGTAAATTTATGAGTCTTGAAACTACGTCTGATCTAAACTAGACGTAAAAGGCCAAAAATGTCAGATGTAAAAAGCCCATTTTGTGTTAGTGCAAGTCTAGTAATTTGTCTAGTAATTTAAAAAAGACAACAAAATATTTTGTTTATCCAAAATAAAAACAAAATGAAAGATTACAACATTGTTCATCTACGATTTGACCGTCCACTACCACCTTTAAGGGATTTAAAACACTGAATTCATTTCGGGGAAGAGGATTTTTACTTGATCAATTGCACCTTGAAAACCACTCATAAAGCTTCGAGCTATCTCATCATTAACCTTTTTTAGGGAAGTAAAAAGTTCAATCTTATCATGTTTTAACTAGATGAAAAAGTTTGATATCTTAGTTTTTTCCTGTTTAAGTTTTGCTTCTTACTTCTCCCATTTGATCTTATTTTCTTAATGTTGATCTCAATATTGTTCATAACTCCAAATTTTGATTGAGCTTAGCATAGTGCTCTTCACTCTCTTGGTAAGCATCTTCCAGAGCTTTAGTTAGATGAGTAATCCTCTTGTTTGTTGCCTTCAACGCTTTGGTGTTGTTTGAACATTCCATTTTTGCAGTACCCATAAAGTTTTCAAGAGTTAGAAAAATAGAAGTTTCACTTGAAACTATTGTATAATGACCTTATGAAGGGCCAATCTACTATTGATTTGGCTTGGGCGGAACATATTAAGAAGAATGCCCAATTGCGGTTGGCTTGGCCTTCTATTTAAATATCTTGGTCGCCTTGGTGACACCGTTTCTTTAATGTTTAGGACATTGTTTGCTAAGTCAACAATGTGAATGGTGGCAACTCCAAGCTCAAAGAGTCACAAACATTCATTTTAACTCGCATCATTTAAAGAAAGGGTGTCATGTGGCAGTCTGTCATAAATAATGTAATGTTAGACAAGACTTAAGAGTGAAGTGTAGGAAAATTATATGTTTCAAATGTTGTTTAGGGAATCAAATAGTAATAAGAATATGGTTTAGCCTTACATGCAAAGGCTAAAGGGGTTGTGTGGTGCTATACTCAATACCAATTGGGTCAATAGGCCCAACACCGATTAGTATATTAGGTCAAACACTGATTTAATCAATAATATCCATGATGGTTACATATGAGATATTTTGTATTGATAAAAGTTCAATGGTCGAATAATAAAGAAGATACATTTAAAGCAAGACAGGTTGGTTGATTGGGGGTTTTTAAAATCTTAAGACGAATAGGAATTTGAAGAGTTTGGAGGCAAAGAATAATGGGGATCCTTGGCAACATAGGCTGATAAAGTACTTTTGATTGATCAGAACTGTTATCTCTTTTGGCTTGAACAAATTTCATAAGCAATTTGTGAAAAATGTTTTATAAACCTTGTAGAATATATTTGACCTTCTAATGACCATTTTGTGCAAAATATTAGTTTTAATAAACATATAGTGTGACTTAGTTTTACACCTATCAACATAATATACTAAATAATTAATTACAATCTCTTTAGAACATGACTTGTATTTTGGCCCTTCAAAAATACAAACCCTAAAAATCATGTAAATCAATGTAATTGAACTTCTAAATAGATAATTGGAACTATAATTAACAAAAAACAAAAAGATAGACAATTTCCTCGAATCAAATGCAAAAAGATGCAAATTAAAACGAAAACACAAAGAAAATAAAGAACACAAACATTCAAGAATTTTATATTTTCTTCTTATGAACATAAAAAAAAAAGATATAATAAGAAATTCAAACCAGAACCTTATTCTAGATACTGGATGATACAATCCTATCCAGCAAAGAGTACGATCATATCTGAATTTGAGTCCTCCCGTAACAAAGAAAATCAGAGAAGAACGTGGAAATAAGACTGATATGGATAAGCCACAATCTAAAAAATTGATGAGTCAATGAAGATTTGACACAAAGATCTCAATCTTTGATAATAATCAATGTTCTATGACAAGAACTAAGAGAATCCTCTCTTAATGAATTTAAAAATTAATATAATGACTATCTAAAGTGTTTACATCTGTTTGTGGTGCAAGTATATATAAGGAAGACCCAAAGACGTTGGGCCCGTAACAAATGCAAAAATTCATTTGTTACAGACACAAACTCTTCGCCCTACGAGCGTACAAAAAATAAAACTTTACAAAATATCTTTTGAAAACGAAAAACTATTCTATAATGTGCTCCAAGCCATGATCTTCATTTCCTTTGAGTTCCAAGTTTCATGGAGCATTAAGAACTTTAAGGATATTTGTTCTTCTAGGCTTTTGGCCCTCGACCTTGTCATAGGTTCTTTAAATTGCAATGGTTGCTCTTCAAGTCCTTTTTGTATTGGATTAAGGGAAAGTCCTCTATAAAGAAGGGCCAATGAACATACGCAATGACAAGCTATTGTTTAGATGTCGAGATTTCGTGCATAGGAAGAGGAGCAAATGAGGAGATGTCTCATTGACGGTGGTGAGGGTTACATCGGTTGACAGTAGTGGCATTTGACGTCTCAGTTGGGCAAGATAGTCGTTATCCTCCATTCGTCTGATTGAAGAATTAAAACCATAGAATTGATCATCACAATGAGCTCTTCAATTTAGACTGATTATTTTATTCATTCGTCTGAGTTGAGTTTCAACCCTTTTCTTGGTCTTTTTTTGTTTTATGTTGCATGTGAGTCTTCTTTCACTTGCATGCGTCTTTTTAGTCATCAATATGAGTCTTTGTTAATCAATGATTATAAAACTATGTTCTGATTGTTCTTGTGATATTTCTATGTGTAGATAAAACATTTTGTAAGTTGAGAGGAGTTTCGTTGGTTAGAGTCTCGTGAGTTGTTTGGTCAGGTAAATGAAGCTAGGTTATGTACCAACTGTATTTTTCTTGTTTTTCTACCAAATTGCTTGATTGAATGTGACAAATATGGTTAGGTATTATTGTATGGTGCACAATGAGTGTGTGATTCATGAATTGATGAATTGATGAAGTTGGCTATTATATGTAATGTTTGGACTGTGCTTTGATGCTAAATCTATTTTTTGTGTATTGATGAATTAGTCTCTTAGGAATTTTGAGGATAACTATTTTAAAATGGTGGGTTTGATTGAAACTATCTTTGGTGTTTGGATGAGAAAGTTAGAATTTGAGCAAAAACCATAAGGGAAAGTACCCTATTTGATCAAATTGAATATATTCAACTTCCTCAATCTCTATTATGTTGACATGCCGCTAAGCAGCACATTGGGGGCGTTGAGGATTATTTCTTTCATAAAATTTTAGGTTGTGATTCATGACAGGGCACTGAGCGGGAGTTCTCACCATTGAGCACCACTGTCCCAGAACACGCTAATGCTAGGCTCTAAAAAAGGGCCGATGAGTGGCAAGTTTTGTAAGAGGTTTGGCGTTGAGCCCCACCACTGAGCGCCACTGTTGAGCGCCAGTTCCTCTATTGGCTTTGTTTTAATCTTTAGTTGCTTTAATAGTTATGTGATGGATATGATTCCTGTATATGGCTTTGATTATTATTACTTGATGTGAAAATGTTGTGATGGGCCTTATTTATGTTTATGACTATAAATTGTTATTAAATAAGGATGAAGTTTTTTGTGTCAGCATGTATGATGATAATGATGTTAAAGGAATTTCAAGGAAAAATTCTTTGTGGTGGTGGTAACTTTAGTGTATGCCTTGACATAGGAGATTTTAGTAAGGAGATATCATGAATTCTAATAATCATTCACATTCAATTATAGTAAGAATGATTTATGTGGTGAGACTCGCAGGAGGTCTTAGTCATTGGAATGTTTTGGTCCTTGCCACGAAGGAGATTTACATTGGGTGTGGTTAGGTGATAACCCCTTGAAGCTAGGTTATGAAAAGTTTAGGAACTATCACAGATGCACACCTCTAGCAAATTCTATGTTAATGGCATATATTAGAATAATTGAGTTTAGTGTCAATTGCTCTAGAGAATGAGGGGCCATCAATTGGGGTAGTGGAATGTCTTTGGGAGGTTTAGTAAGAGGTTAGTTTTATATAAGGCCGTTTTGGTTTAGTTTGAATGTATAAACATTATATTTTATATTCCTATCTTTTATAAGATTGTATAAATATACTTTATACACTGAATTACATGTTTTGAGTACTATGATGAAGTGTTCTATTTTATTAGTTTTAATCTTTTAAAATGAGATGCTACATTTGTCACGTGAAATAAAATTTAAGGTCATTGAAAATGAAGGACTAAAATCATTGTTTTTGAAAGTGGACAAAACAAAATTAAAGTTTTGAAGATAGATCATTTATAATTTTTCGTAATAGTTGAAGGACAAATACATGTTTAATAAAAAAATAAATTAAAATAAATGAATAAGAAAAGTTAAAGTACTAGTATTTTATTATATGTTTAAAAATGTAAAAAACTAGTAACGAATATGTTTATAATATTTTATGCACGTTATCTTGATGGTGTCCACGTCAATAGGAAGAGAACGACTTCAAATCAAAGACGCAAAGCTGTGCGTGTCAACCAAGACAGATAAAATAATAACAAAAAAATTGTGATGCAGTTTTACATTCTACAGGCGAATCTCTCCATTTCACACTCACTCACTCTCACTACTTCACCCTCTCAAAACTCACTTTCTTCCCAAACAAAGTTTAAACAAAACAAAAGAAAAATATTTAATTCATTTATTATCAATATATTAATAATCAATATTAGTTATACATGTAACTGAAAATACTTAATTATGTATTAAAGTACTGTTGGCTAACTTTAAAATAATTATTATTATTGTTTACGTCTGTTTTGTTATCTCGTATTTTTAATATTACTTTTACTATTATTATGTTAATCATTAATATTATTCTATCATCAAATCTTATTATCATTATTATATAAAAAGGAGAAGAAAAAAAGTTCACTTATTTGATTTTGGTTTGCATGAAATGATTTGGTTGGAAGAGCTTATAATTTATCTGTACGTAATAACGGGTAGTAGTGCATAATTAGCTTGGAAAGAATAATAAGTTGTTTAAATATCATACTTAAGTACACGAGAAAAATTATAATGCAATGAACTAGTTTATAAAGATACAATCGTAATATTTATAAAGATACAAACTTTTGTAACTATTTTTGGTATCTAACTAGAGAAATTTATGTTTTGTATTAAATTAAAAATAATGTCATTATTTCATAAATTAAAATACGTACTTGTATAATCTCTAATAGAATGTAATTATAGTTAGACGTGTTTACTGTATGATTTGATTTTGATATATGGTTTGATTTGATATTTGATTAAAATACACTCAAAAACATAAAATTTAAGTGGTTTAATTCGATTTGAATAAAAATAAGGTTGAGTCAAACCAAATCAATTATTTTGAACTTTAGTTAGATTAGTTTTGTTATTTATAACTTATTATTAATGTATGAATTTGATCTTATCTTTTGATCTAATGATCTAATGTTTATCATAACCAATAATTTATTTCTCCATTCCACTATAATTAAAAATTTGTTTTTTTTTTAACATTGGTGTATAGTATTAAAACATTTGTGTCAACACTTTTGCATCAAAGAACAAACAAGGAACATGTGTGTCTATGTTGTATTTATTAACTATGACATAAATACTAAACAATTTTTAAGATTTACTTCTCATAATAGTCTAGCAAAACTCCTTCTAATAGACATGTATAATATTGTATGAAATTTAAAACATAAACATAAAATTCAATTCTTTGTATCATTTCCTTCCGATAATATCTTATCTCACTTTAATATTTGTATCTTTTAAACTAATAATATAACTGTACGGTATGTCCCATCGGGCCATCGGTAACGCACAGTCCTCCAGTCCATCGAACAAGGCTGGGAGGGCTTGCCTATAAAACAGGACCATCGGTCGAACGACCTCACAGACGAACTATAAAGTATCATCGGTCGATCGGCCCCACAAATAAATCACACGCTACCCCAAAAGGGACCATCGGTCGATCGGTCCCACAGATGAATCACGCGTTACCTCGTAAGGGACCATCGGTCGATCGGTCCCACAGACGAACCACGCGTTACCTCGTAAAGGACCATCGGTTGATCGGTCACTAGGTCGACCATGCATCAACCCATGGAGATCCATCGGTCGATCAGTCTCATAAGTGATTCGCGTAGTGCCTTACATATGACCATCGGTCGATGAGACACATAGATTAATTATTCACTTAAGGTTGTTAAACTCAGAAGATAACCAGCCTAATCAAGCGGCCATCGATCGATCGGCCAAACGAGACCAGTTAATTGGATTAATTAACATTAAACAAGTCAATATACCTATAAATAGGGCTCAAAGGTAGGTTGGTGAGCATCTTTAATTCGCATTTATTACTGCAGTTATATCTATACACCGATCGGTCCATCAACTGACTTAAGCATCAGAGCCTTTTAGACAGGTACCCCGATCGTCTGGTCAACCGATCGAGCGAGGAAGAAGATTTCTTGGCGAAGAAGTTATCGCAGATTGTGAAGAGAGGAGACTTAGAGAAGAGAGAAGTAAAATTGAAGTGGTTCTTAGTAGGTGCTTGGTTCCTACACCCGAAACAATAACATTCCCATTATTAAAACAACTCTTCCTCTGTTCCCTTCTTAAATATATTTTGTTAATATTTACATATATTAGATTTTTCTTTTTAACATATACATCTCTCATATTACAATGAAATAATAGTACGTGATATACTAATGGTTATGAGTTGTTGGGAAGATTTTTCACCAAACCTTGCTGATTCTCTCATCTAAAAATAACTCTTTAATCTATTTTGACAAATTAATATTTATTCTTTTACGTAAACAAATAAAGAAAGACATTGAAATAGTAGGTGTTTTTGGTAGTGTAAATAATCTTCATGGCGTCCACGTATACAGGACCAAGTAAAAAACGTGTTAAAATAAAAAACGCAAAGTTGTGTGTCAACCAAGAATCATAAAATAATAAAAATCTTGACTCTCTTCCCTAATCTCATAAGGAATCTCTCTATTTCACACTCTCATTCACTGCTACACCTTCTCAATACCCACTTTTATCCCAAACAAAGCAAAACAAAAAAGAGTTTAAGTTCATTTATTATTGATATGTCGACGATCAATATTAATTATACAAGTAACTAAAAAACTTATTTACTCAACCATTTATTGAAACGTTATTTTCCAACTTAAATATTATTATTTATCGCAATGATTGTTAATCGGTTGTATTATTAACCTTTGTTTCGTTAAAACACAAAAAAAAAAAAAAAAAAAAAAAAACAAAAAAAAAAGTATTTTTTTTTTTTTTT
>Ga0099822_1009670_pt1 | contig 12086 bp, 4 predicted proteins | sample CowpeawhiteBW_FD_76839 | JGI IMG/M metagenome (GOLD analysis project Ga0099822, IMG submission 76839) | Root nodule microbial communities of legume samples collected from California USA - Cow pea white BW | ecosystem: Host-associated > Plants > Roots > Nodule | place: USA: California | collected... | reverse complement strand
TGCGTGAATTTAGTCCTTTTAACCAAATTTTGTTAAGTTTATCTGACGTTTCGAGCGCATTTCATGATAGTATTTAAGTTAACATTGAAGCAAAAATGTGTCAAACAGTATAAATAATTTAAACACTATCATGAAATGCGCTTGAAATGTCAGATAAACTTAACAAAATTTGGTTAAAAGGATTAAATTCACGCATTTTGAAAGATGAAGGACTAAATTGGTCAAAAGTTTTGATGAGGAACTAAACCCAAATTTCGCTCAAACATAAGGGATCAAAAACATATTTAACCCTTAAAATAATCATACTAACTACAAAGAAAAAATATATCACTTTACCAACTTCATCGATAGTTCTACATTAAAAAGTTTAAATTAATGACGATTTTTAAATATACCCTTTTCTTTTTATTATTCAAAGTGTTTTTTTATATCATATTTTTTTTTCAATGATGAAAATATAAGGAACAATAATTTTCACAGAAAATATGAAAAAAAATATATATAAAAACCAATATATTTTTTTAGGATTAAATATGTTTTAAATTTTAATAAACAAATTATTTTTAATAAAAAATTATATAATTTTTACGTACGTAATTTATTCGTAGGTACATTTTAAAAAAAATTATATTTTTTTATGAAATTTATATTTTATATATAATATTGTAGATAATGTTTCGAATGAAAAAATTTCGGAAAAGTCTATCATGCCTACCTACGAAATTATATATGAAATTTTCGTATGTAATTTATTTTTTTATTACCCACGATCATTAATATTATTTATAAAAATTTTTCGTAGATAAATTGAAAGTACTTTTGAAAAAAATTTGATAGATAATTTTTCGTAGATAATAGCTAGTTTTCTTGTAGTGTATAAATTTGGATATCAAGTTGAAATTCATTCATGTTCTTTGATATATTTTGATTTTCAAATTTCATAGATAAATGAATATATTCATTTTAATCCAACAATGTCAACATTTTTTACATATTAAATTAAACTGTGTTTATATAGTAATATTTGAGTTGAAATGTATCAAATAGTATAAATAGATCAAACGCCAACTTCAAACATTATTTAACATATGAAAAATGTTTCACACGAAATTTGTTTAGAAAGACTATATATGCTTATTTTTATAATTTGAAGATAAATTTGTATCAAAATTTGAAATTTGAAAAAATTTTAATTTTTCCTCCAAGTTTAGAAATTAAAAAACATATTTAATCCTTTTTTTATAAACTTTTTTCACTGAAGAGTAAAAAACAAAAAACGAAAAAAAAAAGAATACAATATTATATATATATATATATAATTCAAATTCAAATAATTTTAAAAGTTAAAAAAATATTTTAAACATTAATTTTATATTTTTTAAATATATATGAAAATTTACCACAAACTTTCCTCTCACTTTCTATGTATTTCTTTTTCAATTCAAACAATTTAATTTCTCTTTTTTTCTTTTTCATTTCTTTCCTTTTTCACTCCTTCGGCTCACTCTCTCATCCATACATATCCTTAAAAAGAAAAAGCTTTCAATCCAAAATAAATATATTATTTCAACAAATTTGAGATCAAAACATTTAAAAATAGTATTGAAAAAAAAAGGTATATTTAAAATAATATTATGAATGTTTTTCATATTTTAAAGACGATTAAAACCAAAATTTTGTATATGAATAATTTTATTAGTTAAATTCAATTTAACACATAAAGTATCTCCAAAGACTATTTGTAATAAGCTGAATAATTTTGTTAAGCAAATCTCTTCAGCAATATTCTAAAGTAAAAGGAGAATTTTTATTGACTTTTACTCAATCAAATTATGGGTTCATCATTTAATTATCAGTGAAATACTTTACAATTATCTCATCAAGGGAGAAAAAATTAATGCAACTTCTTCTACACTCCAATGATGAATTGTTGCTTAAGTACATATAAACATTTAAGCAACATTCTATCTATATAATAAGAGAGATAATTAATACAACATTTTTCTTGATTGAGTGATGAATTGTCACTTTCATTTATCACTTGAGTGATACTTTGAACAAGAAAGTATTATAACATAAATCAATTTTGGCTAACATATATTGTTTTAATCGAATGACCAACTCGTTGCTTGAGCAATATTTATAGAAAATTCTCTAAAAAATATTGTAAAAATAATCAAAATAAAATATTTTACAATATCAAACATTTCCATATCGATTTTATGAAAGCAAAATTTAATTTGGTATAATTCATATCAGTAATTTTAACTTGTCTAAACCATTAATATTTTATTTAAAAGTATAATTTGTATTACACACAATTAAAAGCAAAACAAAATATCATATTCCGAACATTTTTTTTTATCACTAATATCATTCAATCTAAACCACAAAATAAAATTTTAGCTTTATTAATGCATCATATTTACACATTTTACTAATACTAACTAGTAAATATATAGCTGTAAATCTAAGTTTATCATTCAAACAAAATTCCAACAATCTCAATATAATTATAATGTTTAACTTTTTAAATGATGAATCTTCTTAAAGCGTAAATGATTTTCTTACTTAACACAATCTTAGAATAGTTTATCTTATCTATTAATGACTAGATTCTTCAAGAAGGTTACTGTACGTCTTAAGAAGAAAATGAATTGGTAAACATAATAGTTGATTGTGATAAATTTATGACCAATTACATATCTTAAATATAGTAATTAATTATCTTAATCAAAATTTATTGATCACAAATTTCGCAAGTGATCAATTCTTCAAAAAAAAAAAATGTTCAAAATGCTTTCAAAAAAAGGTTTAGGGTTGTGTGAATTAACCATAATAGATTATCTCATCACTAATGTAAAATGTTTTCAAACTTCTTTAAAAAAGGAAAGCAACTATACATTGTTTCCAAACTACACTCTTTTCAAATACTTCCGAAAGTTTTATAGTTTTATTTTTTTTTTTTTAAATAAGAGTTCTTGAAGAATACACTTTTACACATTTTGAAGAAACTTTATTGCTCAAGTTCATTAATTCAGATTTGAGAATGCATTTTTAATCTCATCATTTTTAATGGCAAACTCACACGCTTCCGCATTTTTTTAATTCATGAATTAGATTAAGGGTTATTAAAGATTAATATACGATTTTGTTACGCATTTGAAATTTCTATAAGTAAAAGCATGTGCTTAGATACAATTATTATAGGTTAAGTATTTTTTTTCTTCGACTAGTATTTGAGTTAACCCATATTCAATTAATGTGTTTTTTAAAATTTTGAAATTTGAGTTTCTTACATCTATCAACATTATATGAATATGTATAAAGCGAATTAAAAACCGTAGTTTCCAAATTCATGATGAAATTTATTTTAATTCTTTTTTATTTTTATCTTTTTCCTCGGATTTGATACACAAGGATTCAAATTGTCGTAGTTAATTGTTGAATGGAATCAATATAAAAATTTGTGTACATTTTTTCTTTTCATCTTCGTTATGTTATCTTGGTTTATGTAGCTTAAATGAAAGATAATTTTATATAAAACTATGTATAACAGAAATTTTCAAAACTAGTAAGATCTAGTAATTGAGTAGGGTTGGTCTCATTCACCATGAAAGTTAGAAAATAAAAGAAAAAAATACAAAATAATGTAAACCAGTCAACTGAATCACATGCAAGGTCATTGCAAGTTACTTTCCTAGGGTTTTAAAGTGACTGTATTTTATTTTTTTGGCTCTTTCACTCAAACCTAACCTTATTGTTTGTTGGGTTCTTTACGAACTGAGAAACGTGCAAGCTATATATAGCGTGTACCTGTCTGGTTTCTTCCTTTGTCTTTCTTCCAATTAAGAAAAGCAACATTCTCATTGGTCTATTGTTACACAAACATCCACAAAGCAAAAGAAAAAATGGTTACAAATGCAACGAAGAAAACATAGAAAAACAGACCAACTTTTCCTAACTTCTTTAGTGGTGTTCCCTGCTAATTCATACCTGTCAAATTTAGAGAAACATGCAAGAAATTGCTTATACCAGATATTTTCAACTTTTTTTAACGTGATTTTTTAAACCAAGCTCAAGATTATACAATCAGCTTCTAATAATAATAAATAATTTAAAATATTTTTGGATACCTTTCTATACAAACTTTTGATAAAATTGAATCTTTTTTTGGTAAGTTAAATTAACTTATAGCTTAGTTAAGTATTTCTTTGAAAAATTATGTGAGAAAAACGTATATAAATTAGTTTATAAATTAATTGAACTTGTACAAAAATCATTTCTTATAAAATGTTGTTTTTCTCATCTTAGAAACATGCACTGTTTCTTCTCATCTTCACTTCTATAAATATCTGTAGAGAAAAACTTTTTTATATATATCACAATAAGATGGCATACAGATTTGTTTTTATGTAAATATTGACCAAAATCTCAACGCTTATTATTCGTATAATTAGGTGTTATAATAATTATGTTATAATTATCAATTACAGGTATAGATACAGTTTAGACTTGAAATGTTCAACGTACATCAATAAAAGGACAAGGAAACGTAAACTAACAATGCACCAAAAAACCAAAAAAAACACAAAAATCTGACAGAGACATGCAGCAGAATACAACCTAATACCTATTAATATTTGATTTAAAAGTATTATCCACTTCATAACAAGTATAAAGGAAGAAAAGTCATAAGATACTTAAACTAGATAAATATGCAATTCTAAAAAACTATATTAAGAGTGGGAAACATAATATACGAAATATGTTACTAAAGTAATCATTTTACATATATAAATATATCTCATATTAAAACATAAAAATCTAACCAAAATCATATGAATTTCATATTAGAAAACTTCAACATGATAAGTGAATATATAAGCATATTTTGCTATTTAAAGTTTATAATAATTACTTAAAAAGTTATGTTTAAGGTTATTTATCATGCGAAAACATTAATCACTCCCGTCTCCCCCTTTCTCACTCTATTATATTTATAAAATATATAATTATAACATTATTAAAAAAATTATACTACTGTTATCTTGAGATTATTATTATATATTACATTAATTGTTCTTTTATATTTCATCTAAATTAAATATACAGAATACATATGTGTCCAAGAAGTTTTCTGGACACATATTCTAGTTAACTATTTTTTTCAGTGAAATCTTATATTTTAACCACATTTTTCAAATGTAAATTTCAGTGTAAGAAAAAATAAATAAAAAACGCTAATGATAAAAAATTTTGTTAAAATATTCAGAATAATGTTTCTCATATATATACTGTTCTTTTAACTACTTCCTTTTATCAATAAAAAGCATGTCATACCAAGAAGCAATGCAAAAAATGTTAAAAAATAATTAAATATACGTACACTCTAAAAATATTTAATCAATTCTTTTGCAAAATTATTAACCATATATAAGATGATAAACTCATAAGTTCAAGACAAAAAATTACACATTTAAAAAAAATGGAAAATGACTAGTATCAAAATTTGGAATTTTTTTCATCATTAGGAATATAACACATAGCAGAGTTTTATTAAAAACCACTTATTATGTTTAAACAACTGACGTAGACCCTAACACCAACACCAACACCAAATTCAGCATCTAACAATATTTATTTATTAAGTTTAAATTAAAAAATGTATAACAAAGAAAATAACATACAATTGTAAAACCAATGATTATTAAATTATAGAATCCTCAACCTAATTAAGACGTCATAGTTCAAGAAGACGTTTAACATAAGTTTTTAATAAAAAATAAATAACATAAAATATAAAATGTTGAGAGTGACTTATACATTTCTTTAGTTCTCAAAAAACTGTACATGGATAAAATGTGGATGTTGGTCAATATGGAACAGTGATAACAACAGATACCAGCCACAACAGTTATACTAGGTGTTGCAATTGCAAGATTTTGGTAGTTAATTTCAGGTACCAATTTTTAATGATAAATTAGCATTCTTCCATGGTTGGTGGTAGCTTTTTTTGTCACTACCCAATAACAAATATTTTATTCTTCCATGCCTTTCTTCATGCATTGTCACGAGCCTCTTCATATTGTTTGAGCAATTTTTTTTAAATGATATTGGCACTGAACTTTCTATACCTATATATACATAACACGTGTTGATATATGAATGAAAAAGTCAAAAAGTTGAAAAAGCTAAACAAATTATTGCTATCTATGCATAGATGTGAATCAATAATAAGGATTAAGTTGTGTTATTATAAGAAAAAAGGAAACACGTATTCATATTCCCCTTTCCTTTTGATTAATTATTAATTGATTGATTATGAGTGGATAGAGTAAAATAAATTATCAACAAGAATGTTTAGGGTTACTCAAATTAGAAAGGGTATAATTTTTTTGTGTTCTTCTATTATGTAATTAGAAATTTTCTTACAACATTATTTATTGTTTGACTAATCAGGTAATGAATCTAATTAGTTATATCAGCTTAGTGTTAATTAGTTCATATATAAGGAGTTATATATGAGTGAGAGAAATTTTTTACTTATTTGTTGATGAGTGAGAAAAATTTTCTGAAATTAATTATTGTGATTTTTTTTCATTATTATCTTAAGATTATTAATTTATTATAGTAAAATTTCTTTAAATTATTAGTAATTGATATTGAAGAATGAATGTTGAAAATAATCCATTGAATATGTGTTCATCAATAAATTTATAGAAATAGAAAACAAGACTACCATATGCACTATAAAGAGAAATATATACTAATTGACATATTTTGACTGTGTTCTGATATATTTTAACTAAATATTTAAAAAATAAAAACTTATAAAATAACATTTTTAAATAAAGTAGAATTTTTGTTAGTATTTTATATATTTTTCTCTAAAATAATATGAAAAACACACTAACACGCACAGTGAAAATAATAGTGAAATTGAGACGAGGGAGAGGAAAATTTTAATTTGTATTTGTTTGACAAGGAACACTGAAAAAAAAATTAAATATTTCCATATAGGAGAAAATTGTGAGACTCAAAAGGAAATATTTCCATGATAGTTTTACTACAAAACTATCGCTTAATAGTTGTGAACATCATAAGTTTTTGTTTCAACTATAATTGATTATTTTTAGTTTACAATACATTATTCTATAATTTATTGTTAGACCATCAATTATTATTATTAATTATTATGTGTAATCTCACTCCTCACTTTTCTTTTCATTCTAAACCAAACAAAGTACAAGTAAATTTCAATATTTCTTTTTCTCAATTTCAATCATATTTCTCTCAATTAAAAAATTCATCCATTTTTTTCTTTACTTTTTCTATTTTCATCCATAATATTTTGCTCTATTGTGTCAAATAAGAGAACTGGGTGAATTTGGTTTATTTTTGAGTAATTTGCTGTGAATCAACCTAGTTAATTCAGTTTTATGTTTCTTAAAACAAATTTGATTTTGATGATTATTTTAGAAGCAAATATTTGTTTTTCTTGCTATATATAATCATGTTAACTGTAGGTGAGAATTCTTTTAGCCTAAAATCTATTCTGGATTTTTTGTGTTATCTTTTTAGTGTATTTTTAAAAATGTACTAATTTTGATATATTTAAATGGTTTTTAATATATTTTAAAATATTAACTTTAGTGTATTCTGAAGATAAAAATAAAAGGATAATATAAAATTAATAGATAATTCAAATTCTTAGTTAGATGTTAATCTGTGAAGTAGCGTGCAAATATAATTTCTGTTGGCTTTTGTGAAATATGTGGAGACCTGTATTAAGCGTATGTCTAGGACTCGGGTGTCAATGGGCTTTCTGGACCCAATATTCGGCCTTGTGCCCAAAATAAAGGCCTTGCTATTCCAAACTTCTGTGTTTCTTAGCTTCACCCCTACATATTTATTTAAGAAAGGATTAAATATTTGTTATCCTAATTTTTGTCAAGCTTTTGTTAAAGGTTAAAATACTTTTTTGGTACCGATTTTTGTCAAGTTTTTTCAAATAAGTCCTAATTTTGGTTTTGTATTAAAATATGTCCTAATTTTCGTCAATTTTGTTCAATTGGGTCCTTTTTTGTTAACACTGTTTAAATCATTAACGGTCATGAACAATGTTTAAATCATTCGTGGTTTTTTTGAATATTTTGATTTTTTTTTAAATTTTTTTAAATTTTTTTAAATTTTTTTAAAATTTTTAAAATGTACACGTGTCACCACGTGTCAACCTAGTAGCGTGCCACGTGTCACTTCGTGGTTTTTTGAATTTTTTTATTTTTTTTTATTTTTTTATTTTTTTTTAAATGTCCACGTGTCAACCCAGTAGCGTGCCACGTGTCAAAGTCAATGTTCTATATTCAATTTGGTCCCTATATTTGTTATTTTTGTTCAATTTAGTCCCAATTTTTGGTAACATTAACCAATTTAGTCCCTATCAAAGTTATATCAAAGTTATAATGATGTGAATTTTAATATATTATATAAAAATATTTAATAAAAAATGTGAATTTTAATATAAAAATTAAATTTGATTTCAATTTGAAGATGGACCAAATTGGTTAATGTTAACAAAATTTGAGACTAAATTGAACAAAAATAACAAATATAGAGACCAAATTGAATATAGAACATTGACTTTGACACATGGCACGCTACTGGGTTGACACGTGGACATTTAAAAAAATTTTAGAAAAAATTATAATAAAAATCAAAAAATTAAAAAAAATTAAAAAAAAAACACGAAGTGACACGTGGCACGCTACTAGGTTGACACGTGTACATTTTAAAAAAATTAAAAAAATTAAAATGAAAATATTAAAAAATTAAAAAAAACCACGAAGTGACATGTGGCAGTCACTGTTCATGGTCGTTAATGATTTAAACGGTGTTAGCAAAAAAGACCCAATTGAACAAAATTGACGAAAATTGGGACCTATTTGAACACAAAACCAAAATTAGGACTTATTTGAAAAAACTTGACCAAAATTAGGTCCAAAAATGTATTTTAACCTTTGTTAAGTGAGTCCTAATTTTATTTGTGTTTAAATAAGTCTCAACTTTTCTCAATTTTGTTCAATTTGATCTTTTTTTGCTAATACAATTTAAATTATTAAGAGTAATGAATAATTATCGTCACGTATCGCTTCATGATTTTTTTTTTAAATATTTTTTTAATCCTTTTTAAATGTCCACGTGTCAACTCAACAACGTGCCACATGTCAGAGTTAATGTTTTATATTCAATTTGGACTTTATATTCGTTATTTTAGTTCAATTTAGTCCCAATTTTTTTTTAAATGAAGCAATTTTTTCCCTTTTCAAAATGAGACCAAATTTATTTTTTATAATAAAATTCATATTTTTTATTAAATATTTTTGTTTAGGGTTACAATTAGTTTAAAATTATAACGAAAATTTAAAGGATAAAGACTAATTTTAAGATTTATATCAATGATGTTAGTTCTCATACTTAAGATTTTAGTTCTAATTTTAAACTAATTATAACCTAAACCCAAAAATATTTAATAAAATTGTGAATTTTAACAAAAAAACATCATTATAACTATTATATAAAAATTAAATTTGGTCTCAATTTCGATAGGGACAAAATTACTCAATTTTAAACAAAAATTGGGACTAAATTCAATAAAAATAACAAATATAGGGACTCAATTGAATATAAAACATTGACTCTGACACGTGGTACACTATTGTGTTGACACGTGAACATTGAAAATAAATTTTAAAAAAATAAAAATTAATAAAATCACGAAGTAACACTTGATAATTATTGTTTATTACCTTACCATCAATCAATTAAACAATGTTAGCAAAAAATGATCAAATTGAACAAAATTAACAAAAATATGGACCTATTTGAACACAAAAACAAAATTATGACTAATTTGACAAAACTTGACGAAAATTGTGACCAAAAAGGTATTTTAACCTTTAAGAAAAGGTTAGAAAATTCTACCACAAAGACTCGTTTATATTATGTTAAATAATTACAAAAGCGACTATTTATTATTATTATTATGATAAGTTAAATATATTTTTAATTTTTAACTTTAAAGCGAAATTAGAATTTATCTACTCCAAAATTTTAATATATTTGAGTCCTTAAACTTTAAAAATGAATGAATATATTTCTTTTAATCCAACAACAATATTTTGTTTACATGTTAAACTACATTTCAAACTAACATTTGAGATAAAATGTACCATACGGTGTAAATATTTTAAACGTTAGTCTAAAATGCAAATTGAAATGTTAAAAAAAAAAATTAAAACAGTTAGGTTAAAATGAAAGTATCTATTTATTTTTAAAGTTTGAAGATAAAATTTTATCCAAGTTTTAGATATGAAAGAATTTTAATTCCAAATCCAAGTTTAAAGACTAAAAACATATTTAACCTTATTAGTAATATTATTATATTATTTTCAATAATTGTAATATCAGTATTGTTTGAATGTGTCTCAAATCGTTCTTACACCATACTTATAAAAAGGAATTTGTGTATGTTTTTTTAATTAAAAAAACAAAAGTATTATAGTTTTCACTTAAAATACATCTCTCAAAATTGAAAATTTTAAATAAAATCTATACAAAAATATAAAAAGAAAATGGAAATTGTTAAAATAGTAAAAATATATTTAATGGTACAAACCGTTTGAATGATGTGACATAAAAACCTAAATTTTAGGCTATTGTAATCACTCTTGAACTTTTAAGCAATAAATGTTTAGTGTTGAGAAAACTCCACTCCTATTACCTTTTGAGAGTCAATTGAGCTAGAGGATTGAAACATCTCCTCTAGCCACCTTCCTCTATCTTCTCTAAGATAGAATCCATTTATGACCTTTCACTCACATTGTCGAGAGCATCCCTCATCTTTCACCTAGCTTCCGCCAACCATCACTCACCATGGAGTTCTCTTCTTCACCTTCATGCAAAGGGGCTCCACCATTGGACCAAGATGATCTCGTCCTGAGCATGCTCATCTATCATATATATACTAACACAAAAGGTCCAGATAGAAAAGGACTATCGATACTTGAAAAAATATTCTCTTACATGAGGATCTACCAAATTGTACTCCCCTATTAGGGACAAATCATTCACGACCCATTCTATGGTGGAATAATCTCAAATCTTCCCACCAACATCATCACTATTACTTGATACACTCGTCGAAGACCTCACCCTTTCCTCATGCCTATGTGCCTTCTCGGTGTTACTTGATGACATACTAGAGGTACTGGACGAAGACATAGTTGAATAAACGAAACAATGGAAAGCTTTCCACCATAATATTTCAGCTTTTAGTAGTGCAAATAGCCACAAATATTGAAATGAGGCCATATTTATAGCCACTAGGGGCACCCCTTCACTTGACTCCACTTCATCGTCAATCATTAGATCTTACCTCATCCAATGGTCGCAACCCCAGACTGTTGCCATTCTCGAGTAACGACTCTTTCTGACATCTATCAGACCTATCAATCAAGTATATTTGTCGTTGCCTTTCTCGAGGTTGGGGCTACTATACTTGTAAGGGCCAAGATAGTCAAATAATACAATTTTCTTTGCAAAACAAGACTCTCATATTCGAAACATGTCGAGTTTAGGGGGCTAATGTGTCATGTATGACTGAGATGATCTTGTCAACCTAGAACAACATCATGTTGGCAAGACATTTTGACCATAATGACTAGACTATCAAAGACGAAGTTATATCCACAACATCCTGGTCATAACAATAACTCACCTCAACCGTGACGTGACTAAATGCAAGATGAGGATTAAGCATGACTCACAAGGTAATTATTACGTATTTATTTTAGCATTTATTATTATCTTACACACACATCTGACCTAGGCGTTGTAGTTTCTTTAAAGGTACCACCCCCACCCAAATGTTGGAGACATCTTAGACTACCTCAGTGTACGAAGAAATACATCCTGAATTGAAGGAAGGAGACTCATAAGTGTTTCTCATAGGATCAATAATATATTTTTTTTAACAACAATAACAAATAAATTAAAGAGAGACAATAGGATTATCCCAACCCATA
>Ga0099822_1009669_pt1 | contig 12087 bp, 1 predicted proteins | sample CowpeawhiteBW_FD_76839 | JGI IMG/M metagenome (GOLD analysis project Ga0099822, IMG submission 76839) | Root nodule microbial communities of legume samples collected from California USA - Cow pea white BW | ecosystem: Host-associated > Plants > Roots > Nodule | place: USA: California | collected... | reverse complement strand
AAAAATAAATAAATAAAATAATAATAATAATAAAATAAAATAACATAAAATAATATAAAATAATATAAAATATAAAATATAAAAAAAAAAAAAAAAAAAAAAAAAAAAAAAAAAAAAAAAAAAAAAAAAAAAAAAAAAAAAAAAAAAAACATGGTAACATCTTTGTTTTCTTATTGTTAATGGTGCAGGTGTTAGCAGCAGATGAATTTTGGCCTGCGCAAGGTGGAAAACCTCCTGATATTTCTCAAGTAAAGGAAGTCATCGATGCCATTAGTTCATCACAAAGAGAGAGAAGTTTAAACTCAAAGTAGATGACTAAGATCATGGGTCCAAGGAAATAATAATGTCACAAGAATCAAGCACAGAATTTCAGAACAATAAAATCCTTGCTCTGAGAGTTGTTAACTCGGCATTCTACAAATTCAGAATGCATGACTTTTCAATCCAATATCTTGCAGTGTGTGCTACTGCCTCTATCTTTCCCTAGAATTTAATTAACAAAATAATGGAAATATCTATATCTCTAAATGGTAGTTTTCTCTGTATTAGTTACAATGAACTGTTCTATAGCTAGATCTAAAGTATTTTCCTTCTTTATTAATATGTATACTATATTAGCTTACGTTCTGCATGCATATTTATTAGCATTCAAGAGGACATCGATCACGTGAATTTGTCTCAATGCCTATTGCTAGCAAGAACAATATCTAAACTGAACTTTGACTTTTCTCATAATTTGACAATATCAGAATGAGCTGTTAGCACGCTACCTAAGAAGCTGAGGGACCATGCAACATATACCGAAGATTAGATTAGGAAACTAGTTTTCACATAAAAAATTATCATAAATTATTCATGTCAAAAGATATTAATCATAACTAATGTGATGATTCGAGACTATATAATAGTTTTTCATGGTTTCCAATTAGTTAGTTTCATAACTTTTAATTACTGAATCCTTCTGACTTTTCCATTTGATTTCTCATCATTTCTTATACAAATACTTTAGTTTGTATATTTATATACCAATGAAAAGTTAAAATAAAACTAGAAAGCATGTTCCTTGGTCTGATATCAAACATGTGGCATGCATTGAGGTTTGGCCTTTGATATTGGGACCACCTCATGTTATTATCTTCTCCATAATTTCAGGCTTTGCAGATATAAAGCAGAACCTTCAGTGCTTGTCAAAGAATCTAGATTTCATCTTCTTTATATTATTACTCGGGAAAGGCAGAGAATGAGATTGATATTTGATAAACCAAAAGCCAACAGAGAACCAAGAAAAAAAAAAATTAATGAGAACGAAAGAAATTTGTCCATGGTTAACAGAAAATTTAAGTGTAAAATCTTTAACATTACAATCTTGAAAATAGTTTAACTAATTATTGGATTTAATATAGTGTTAAAAAGGATTGAATTTGGTTAACTACATTTTTTTATATGTGTGGCTGGCACACACACAGTAATGTTAGGGTACGAGAGAGATAGGTATCACACGCACTTGTATAAGTTGTAACAACTTTTCCTAACATCGGCACTTTTCCTAACTGCTTTTCTAATGTTATCTTCTTCTACACCAAAATATTTGTTATGTGTTTTCAATACTAATCCCTTTGATAATCTCAAATTTAAGCTAAAAATCAATTCCAATAATTAGAAGATGTGGTCATGAAACTCTCACCGAAGAATCACAATCCTGACAATCCTTCTAAAATCCAACTTTACCCATACAGAAAAAACTCCTCATGCATGAAATGAGATAATGCTATAATTAGAGAACCTTAACTTTGAAGAGAGTTCAAATATATTGGATCAAGCTGTTTACTACTTGACAAAAACCTATAACTATTAGTTAGGATGCAACTCTTTTTATTTAAAAGCGTATAAGTCCAAACGCTATAATTCGATTGTAACTCGGTTCACCTAGTATCCGCTAAAGGATAATTACTCTCACCCGCAACAAAGTATGTAGGAGAGATTAGATGCATTGATTTTTGAACTTTTCTGCCATGGTTCATATGTATAAAGGACAAACATGATAAAAATATTTTCAATTTCATTTATATGGTTGATTTTAAAAAAATTAATATCATTTTTATGGTTATTTATATTAATTCCAATTTATAATTATACTTTTTGAATAATTAAATTAAGAGTTAAATATGTTTTTCGTCCCTTAACTTTTAGTGAATTTTGGAAATAGTCCATTTCAAAGCTTTAGACCAATTTAATCCTTTATCTTTCAAAATACTTGGATTTAGTCATTTTAATCAAATTTTGTTAAGTTTATTTGACATTTAAAGTATGTTTCATAATAATATTTGACTTAACATTAAAGCAAAAATGTGTTAAACAATATAAACAACTCAAATACAATCCTAAAATGCGTACGAAACATCAAATAAACCTAACAAAATTTGATTAAAAGGACTAAATTCACATATTTCGATAAATGAAGGATAAAATTGGTCTAAAGTTTCGAAATTGACTAATTCCAAAAATCACTAAAAATTAAGGGATCAAAAATATATTTAACTGAATCAGTTACTTTTGATATGATGACATTGAAAGGATATCTATATTAAAGAATGGTAATGAATTAATGAAGCAGTTAATGATAGGAGGCTTGCGTGTCATTTGCTGAATATATTTAAGCACATCACGCCTTCAAAGATACGAAACTACAGAAAGGGGAAAGCGACAACTTAAGTTGGACAACTACGGTGCTGTCCAGTTGATTTTTCTTTTCATGAAATTATATTTTCAGCTTTTGTAATTTTAGATTTTCTAGTTTTGGAATAGCAAGGACACTGCAGAGTTCAATAATTGAGCAAATAAACAACTACATTAACCACAGTTGACCCAAACATAATAATTAATTAACTTAATCACCAAAAGTTTTGTGAGGAACATATGTAGCTCACAAATTGCCAAGTGTTATCTTCGAATTTTAAATAATCCCGTGATTCCCATCGTAACCAAAACCTAATTAATCTTCGCATGTGTAGTGCCAAATCTCAATTTGACTTTAAAAAAAATAAAAACTAAGGGGAAAGAAAAACGTAAATTATAAATATATTTTTGAACTTAATTACATTAATTTTTTTATGTTTTGTATCAAACATAAACGGTGTAAATAATTTAATGTTATGTGAAGAGATAAATCAGATCTGAATGATTATTAATGCACATGTCATATTTTTTAGAGACATGTTCTCTTTCTATGATGTAATGAGGTGGTTGAGAAATACATTTCCAAAATTATATACTTGTCATTTAGTCACTTATTCCATCACAAATTTAAAAGCTTTATAGAGAGTAAAAAAGTAAACAAAATTAACCATTCAAATTGACAGCAAATAGTTTCAGAACTTAATTATTCATTTGGGTGATTCACTGAAACAACATAGGGATGAGTGATTATAAATAATTCCTAAAATCACAATAATTGGTGAAAAATTGCAACACTTATTTATTAATTAATTTTCATGGGACATGTAACATATACACGTAGCCCATGAGTGGGATGGCACTATAAAAGAGGAGAAGCAATTTGAGAGTTGGGTGGCACGTGTGGCTATGTTTGTTTGAATGATTGATGAGGAAAAGATAGAAATCATACAGTCTCCAATTTCAGACAATAGAATGTCATTTTTACACCTGTGATGGCTACCATCTTTCATATCATATCATATCTAAATATTAATAATTAATATAAAAAAAACATAAAAAAGGATTAATGAAAAACAAATTTATGGTGGAAGAGGAGAGTTCAGGTTCAGTGGTTTAGTGCTAATAGACAAAGAAACAAGATATAACGGATCAAAGGTTATACTTTCACACGTAGTCAAACATGAATTGTCAAAATCGTAAATCAATTCTCGTTTCTTCTTTTATTTGTGGTAAATTGAATTATATGAGTATTTATTAGTTTGTTACCTCACGCAACTCACTTTATTCTGTAGCCGTTTCAGGTGAATGCCAATCAAATTCAAATTTAAATTTGTTTCGAATAATCTATGAGTTAAAATTTTATATTGGATAAAATAAATTAAATTAAATATTATATAAAAATAAAGATTCTTGTTTTAAGATTTTAAGATTAAAATAATATCAGAGTTAATGATTTAGAACAACTGATCGACTAAGTTTTATTGTGAAAAAATTGTACGGTGGATTGAGACCTGAGCAAATTAGAAAATTGATTCATTAAATTCGCTCAAAGATTTTGTATGCACGAAGCAAATTATTTCTTTTCGTGTTACGTTTTGTTGTCTTCAAAAAAATTGTGGCTTTAGATGTTAGCTTTACAATGTCTTTGGAATCATTGAAAAGAAACGTTGGAACTCTAGTGATGAATATTTTAATGAGCAAAAGTCCAACGATCAATTTTAGTTGAAGTTGGCGTAACTTTTAAACTTTTAAGCTAAGTAATTTATTTTTTTTTCAACTTGAAGTATTCATAAGGGTTGTATTGTATTCTCTTAGTTTTCTTATGAACTATATTTGACCCTGACTAGATGAATGAAGATGAATAAGAGTTATTACTGTTGGATATTGATTTATGTCTGACTTACGATAAGACTTTGCTGAATATTAGTGATTTATTTTATTATATTTTACATTTTTTAATAATTAAAATTGTTGGGTTTAGAATAAACTTAAATGAATTAGTGGTTGGAATCATAGTAATAATTAATGAGTTGTTAGTCATTGTGTAAGGGTTAGAATCTTAGTAATAGTTAAGAAATTAGTCGTCGTGGGTAATTAATGAGTTAGTCGTTGTAAGTAATCAATGTATTAGCCGTTTATAACCATTTTGAGTACAATGGTAAAAAAATATGAGCCTATAAATTGTATTTGTGAATTCTATGATCACCAATATTTGGATAAATTGTATTTGTGAATTCTATGATCACCGATATTTGAATAAAGTGTATTTGTGAAATCTATGATCACCAATATTAATATTTGGTGTGAGTATATGAGGATTTAGATGTTGGTTTCCCTGACAATGGGAATCACAGTGCAATTGTTTAGATTTTAATTAGTATTTTGCTACTCGTTATCTTTTGAGGAACTTTATAATTATCATTTTTTTTAGCTTATGTTTTTGAACTGAATTTAAATTTATTTTAGTTACAGTTTTACTTTTATAAATGACCATAAATTAAGTAATTTATATACTTTATGTATATTTTTTTGGATAGTAACCATATAAAAACCATATAAAATCTTATGAGGTGGTTTTGAGTTATTATTTTGGGTGTTACAGATGTTGAGTATTTATGAGAAAATGTTATTGATGGAATAATTATTATTATTTATTTTCTTTATTATCGTAATTTTTAATTACTAATATAATTATAATAATAATGTTCTTATACTAAATGCGACTGTAAATGTTAATAAATATAGAATTTTTTTGGGTGTTAAGTCTAGGAATTTTATTTATAGATGTAAAAGTAAAATTTAAGTAAGTAATTTCTTACAAAATTTATCAACATTAACGATAAATTATTTACAATATTAAGTGATTTATGTTGTATCTTTTCTTAATATCCACTAGATGTATTATATTAGAAGGAATATCTAAGATTATATACTTACAATTTTCTATGCTAGTTGTTATTAATTCAATTTTACAACATGCATGTAATTTATTAATTACTCCTCTTTCTGCTCTTGCAATTATTTTTTATCATATACATATCTCTTTCAATTATCTCTTATATTGATTGATTCACTTTCAAAGTATATGTTTTGCCATCATAGATAGAAAAAGTGAGTAAAGAAAGAAATAATATAAAATGTTATCTTTCTTTAACTCAAAATTTTAAAATATAATTGTATTGATTTTTTCTTCCTGTATATCATGTTTTAATACGAAACTGCCATCTTTATGATTAAATTTCTAATAATGTTCCTTTTCTTCTTGATAGAATTAAAAGAAATTAAAATCTATTAAAATGTTATAAAAAAAATACATAATGTATAAAAAATCAATTATTTATCACAATATAGAAAACATGACTTCTCATCAATTAAGCAAGTCATTTAAATCTTTTAAAATGTTTTTTTTTTATTTTAAAGAAATTAAAACCTAATTAAGACAAAAAAAAAGTCATTTATTTATTTATTTTTTTGACAAAACAACATTTGGTTATAGAATATGTTAGAAGTAATAACATGAGTTTTTATTTTAATTTTTACAAGAGTTTGCCATTAATAAAATCAGTAAATATTTGATTTTGTATGGCGATTTATGAGGAGTATATGTGAAGTGTTATTTTTCATACATGAAGATGGTGACAAGTGAGTTTGAATATAGTGTTGAAAACCAGGGTTCAAAATTGCATATACAATCATATGTAGAATTGACCTTACTGGATAATACCTCTATTTATGGATGCAAATGCAAACACCATTGGCTATTGTTCCTGTGTTATCTTCTTCATTATGACCTAAGTATTGAACAAAGCCACGTAATAATTGGCTTCCATGGATGAAAGCTTGGAAAGTTTTGATTAAGATGGAAATTGTCTTTTTTTTTAGTGGACTCATCATATCATACTTCAGTAAGATCAAAGTCAATTATTACGTTTTTCTTTATCATAATGGATCTACAATCTCAAATCTTACCAACAATAATTACTCACTACGTGTTTACATTGTGCTTTTTCAATTTATTTTTAATTATCCATTAAAACTACATTTACATTAAATTATCTTTTACTATTCCTACATTGGTAGATGATTGGCTAGTTATTTTCGTAATTTTATCTATTTATTGTTATTTGTTTTTAATTTACTTTGTGTTTAAACGAAGAAAATTTACAATTATAATAAATTAAATATTTAGTAATTGAATTATTTGTAGTTGAATTTTTTTTTTATTTTTTAAATAATTAATTTTGGATAAAGTATTATTATATTTCAATTTTTTGTTTGGATAAAAAAAATTAATTTTTATTTTATGATAAATTAAACTCTATCTTTTAGTATAGCTTAATTTAATTCGATCTTTAATTTGAAGTTATTAAATTTAACCTTTGGTCAAATCAATTCGGACAAATCATCTCAATTTAACGGACTTGACATGACTTAACATGATCTGAGTTAGAAAAGTGTGTATAATAGATTTATTATCATATTAACATGTGTCGACTAAAATTTGAAAATATTTAAATAATTTTTATACTTAAATAATTTTGATTTGAAAATGTCAAGTAAAATATAAAACATAATATTTTAATTTTGTTGGAAACTTAATCAAAGATGAAAAATTTAGAGAATCATATAGAAAAATACAAAATGTCAGTGATTAACTTTTTCAATATTTAAACAGTTGTCCCAATTTACATTAGTACAACATGTGGAAAGATGAATTTTTTTTTTAATTGGGAAAGGAGAAACATTAACTTGGAATGGACAAAATCTGTAATAAGTAATAGACATTTTTTTTTCTTTCGTATAAATTAATATTATTTTGATAGTAATTTTATATAAATCATTGTCTAGCGACTTTTTTCAAATAAAGATAAAAAAAAAGCCTTGATACTGATATTAGCATTATAATATTGACCGATAATCTTATTTCTTAATCATGCGGTCAATTTGATCTTTGATCAATAAATAAAAGAATAATAATAAGATATCACATAATAATTTCTTTTACTTAATTTTTTATCAATAATAAATCTAAAATTTACATTTTTCTTACTTAAATGTGGATATATAATTGATCATAAGATATAAACTTAGACTCGTAAGATGACATTTTACTTAAACACATAATTTTGCAGTCTAAATTCTACTTAAACACTCCAAAACAAACACGGTATATTCTGACCAAAAAAATCTTAGGAGTTAAATTATTATTTCAGTCGTTTTTATTTTATTTTAGTTATAGTTGTTCTTCCTGTATTTTATTTTTTCGATTTTTGTTTCGCTATTTTGAAAAGTTTACTTAATTGTCAAATTTAAGATGTCCTGATAATTTGATTAATTAAAAAAATTAAAATATTATCTTAAATTTTTCTATCAAAATTATAATTTAAAAGTATAAAAAATAAAACTAAACCCGTTAAACAAAAACACTAAAAAATTGTAAAAAAAAAAACAAATCCTTTCAAAAGAGGAAATAATAAAACTCGTTTTTTTAAAACAAAAAGGAAACTAAAAGAGACAAGAAAATGATATGTCGTGATATGCGCATTCGATGTGTTGGCCCAATATGACGTGTCTTCTTTCCAATCGTTTATTTGCATCACATCACATCGCACCAACATAAAGTCAATTTCAGAATGAGAGCACTTCCAAGCTCCAAATTCTTCCGTTAAACCTTCTACTAATCATTATCATCCACAAATTTAAATAACATATTCTATTTTCAGTCCTTCCAAACAACACTATTTATAAATTAATCCTCTAAAATATAATTAAATTTCAATCCTAAAAAAATAGCATAAATTAGTCTCCAAAATATATCTCATTCGTTATCGAACAAATTTCATTTGTTGAGGAAACAAAACTTATATTTTTTTAATGAAATACAATCTATATAAAACAATTCTTGCTCACCTAACCAATTTTACTGTTTAGAGATTACAACCTTATAGTTACTTTTGGGTCAGCGTCAAACATTTAATAAAAAATTATTATAATAAATAATAAATAAAAAATTGTATATATACACAACTATACATATCTCATTTAAAGCATTCATAATGAAATTTTACTAGGGTTAAATATACTTTTTGTCCTTTAATTTTCGGTAAATTTTGAAATTAGTTAATTTCGAAATTTTTGAACAATTTAGTCATTCATCTTTTGAAATGTATAAATTTAATCTTTTTAATCAAATTTTGTTAGGTTTATTTGACATTTCAAGCACGTTTCATAATAGTATTTGACTTAACATTAAAGAAAAAATGTGTCAAACAGTATAAACAACTCAAATACAATCCTGAAATACGTACGAAACATCAAATAAACCTACAAAATTTGATTAAAATGACTAAATCCATGTATTTCAAAAAAATGAATGATTAAATTGGTTCAAAGTTTCGAAATGAACTAATTCTAAAATTCATTGAAAGTTAAGGGACTAAAAACATATTTAACCATAAATAAAAACATCATTTCATGTAGATTAATAAAATTGAGTTGTTTAAAATTTTAAATAATTATTTATATGATAAATTATTTTCAATTTTAAATCATTCATAAGAAACTCTTGTAGATATTGAAAGTTCATTTAAACATATTCAATTCGTAAATTATTTCTTCAATTAAAAAAAATGTTTTGCAAAGCTTATTTCTGGAATCTCGTAAATACATTATTGTAGCATTCATTACAAGACAAAAACACAAAGGGCAAGTAACCATCTAATATTATAATATGTGATAAATAATATGAATATACTTTTACATGTAAAGTTTCAAGGTCATTCATATTGATAACAACACATACACTTTAGATTTAGAAATTGGCATTTATTATATTGTAATATAAATCTCGTTCGAATAATCTTAATCAATAACTTCATGAATATTTTATGGAATAGAAGTATGATTATTTTTCCTCATCAGTTAAATCCCATAAACTTTCACTGAATTTCACTATCTGATGCTTTTATTTATATTCAATGTATATAACCTAAATATTTCATCAGATTTTTTAATTTAATACCCACTATAAATAATACACTAGGTATTATATGTTCGATCAGTACTAACTAAAATCTCATCACATCACATGTCACCCTATAATTTCAATCTACTCAAGATTTATTCTAACTACATCTCAAAACACAAGCAATCAAATAAATAAGCATTTAATTTAAATCAACTAACAATATAATTAAAAAAAAAATGCGAAATCTTAACAAATGGATGATGTACATGTGAGAGCGAGGTTTTCACCCATAAGCATTGTCATGATGAGAAAATAATATTTTCTCAATTTGATAAAAGTATATTCTCACATAATACACATATAAAAGATTTAGTGAAAGTAAAATATTATTTTACCCAAACATATAAACTTATATCAGAAAACAAAAAACTTGTAAATATAATTCTAGTAATTGATTTTATTGTGAGGTATGATTATGTGTCTTTTGGAAGTCTCACATCGACTAGAAATAAGGTCAATTCATAATATATAAATAAGGTGTAAACCTCACCTTACAAGATAATTTTATGGGATTGAGTTAGACTTAAAGCCCACTACTAATATCTTAGTTACTAAATTTTAATAATATAGATGTTATTGAAGACAAAATTAAAATTTAAGCATTATGTTTTATTCGATTTCAATAATAAATTTGTTTAAGTAAGAGCATCTCAATAAGATATGATACAATTTAGTTTAAAAATTTGAATCTAAACTTAACTATTTTTATATATGGGAATCCAATTTGCTTTATTCGCATATATAGTTTAACTCTAATATATAAATAAATAAATATAATAAACTTACGTTTATGATACTGCAAACATGCTTAGATCTACAAAACATCATACAATTTTGCTATTGTATGCAACAAAGTGCGATGGATTAAAAATTTAACATATTTATTTTAATGAATCAAAAATTTGAAAAATAATAAATATTTAAACAGTTTTCATTCTAGCTAATAATGATTTAATTCGGTAATGCTTACAACATAAATTATGATTTGTGAAAAGAAAAGGTCAAAGAAAATAAAGAATGTTCACGTCCATAAAAATCTGGTTAGGAAGAAAGTAAATAGAGAAAAAATAAATACAATTATCATTAAATTTAAATCAGGTAGCATAGTTGTAATGAAAATATCACTTTCAGAATTTTAATTCATTAAAATAAATATTAATAGCTCTCTAATGGTGCACAGGTGAAAAGGACCATTAAAAAAAAAATACAACAAAATAGCAATATAAAAAAAGAGAGTAAATAAAGAAGGGAGTCACCGACACAATAAAAGCCTTACAAATAATGGAATAATAATCTTATGCAGAGAATCGCAATTCTCGGGCCTGCAACTTAGCTACATCATGACATGATCTGAAAAATAATAAATTCATAAGAATATTTTGTTTTTTTTTTCAACATTTTTATTTTCTGCTTTTGAAGAAATAGTAGTGTTATTTTAAAAGAACAAAAATGGAAAATATTTTACTGAAAAACAAATCACTCTTAATCTGCGAGAAAAAACGAGTATTAAAAGACTAAAACGGAAAGAAAGCATTCATTAAATTAAAAACCAAAAACCAAAGAAAAGGGAGAAAAGGAAAAGGCTTATCTTGTGGAAAAATCACTTGAAGGTGAAGGAAGGAACAGATTTGTAAAGCCTTTTTGGATGTGATAAATGGCTTTAGTATTAAAATTGTTCTTTCTTTTACAAATACAAAACTTGTATTCTAAGAACACTCTCACTCACCATTGCATGTGGAAAAAGTGCATAGAAATAGAGTTTCAATCGCACAATTAGGTGTCTCTTTCCGTACCTTAAGCATATTTTTAAGGTGACATTCATGATTTCCATGTTTCACAGTTCAACTGTAACCCACCCTACATTCATTTAACGGCACAAGATCAAAAAGATGTATTTTTTTTTCCAAAATTACTGGAAGTGGCAATTTTTAAAAAATTACAAAAAATAAATGATCATATCAAATTGGCACGATTTTATTCCGGAAAAATTCTGTGCACAAATATATAAATATATCTATAACAATATACAAAAAAGGAATTTCCCTTTTTGTGTCCACATTTCAAAATATCCATTTTACCTTTAATTATTTTATAAATAATTTATTTTTAATTATTTTTTTGAAATCTTTTTTGTCTTAAATCATTATTTAAATTTTCTTTTTACATATATTTTTTTCTAATTTTATATTTAACAACTATTTTAAAAATTATATATTTATTATTGATCATAACTTAAATTTTTTAAAAATTAAAAAATGCGAACACACCGATGCGATAACACCTGTGCGTTCGCTAGTATATATATATATATATATATATATATATATATATATATATATATATTTTTTTTTTTTTTTTTTTTTTTTTTTTTATAATATTTTTTT
>Ga0099822_1009668_pt1 | contig 12088 bp, 5 predicted proteins | sample CowpeawhiteBW_FD_76839 | JGI IMG/M metagenome (GOLD analysis project Ga0099822, IMG submission 76839) | Root nodule microbial communities of legume samples collected from California USA - Cow pea white BW | ecosystem: Host-associated > Plants > Roots > Nodule | place: USA: California | collected... | reverse complement strand
ATTTGCAGAAAAAAAAATGCAATTAACATCTGCCCTAAAAAACAAGTAAAAAAATATTTTTTAAATTTACACAAAAAAAATATTATTGAGAAATAAAAAAAAATATAAAAAATTTATAGAACTAATTTAAAGAAAAAAAAAAAAAAAAACACAATGAGATCCCAAAAGGCTTACAAATACAAAAGCAAGGATACACAGATAACAGAAGTTACTACTACACTCATGTTTATTTAATTGCAGTATTTTAATTACTTACAGAGTAAACCTTCAATTACATTCCCTAAAAATTGGGGTATCACCACAATGATCCTCCTAAGATGTTTGTCACCAGATTAGTCCCTCAAAAATTGGCATTTTACCGCATTAGTCCTTCAAACATTTATCACCAAATTAGTCAATTACAGATCTAAATATCACCATTTTCATCCTAATGGAAGACTAAAGGGTGAAACAAAATGACATGAGTTATAAAAAACTTATTTTTTGAGTTATATGGAATATATTTTTAATCATTTATGATAAAATCAATAAAAAATAAGTTTGAATACTTCCAGATAACTTTAAATATCATATCAACTATAATTTATAATTGGCTGAGTGAAAAAAATTTTAAAGTACGTGCAACTTAAAATCATGACTATAATTTCTAATTGACCAATGGTGAAAAAGTTTGACACTAACTGTCCGTTTGGTGGTTGAGATAGAATAAAATAATTATACAAAAAATTTTAATTTTGAAAAACTGAAGGGTTCGAAAGTGTAATCAATTTTTTACAGAAAACAAAATTTCTACTTTGACAAAATTACGGAATCAAAGTTTAGTTAAGCCTGACTAGTATTTGGAAAAATTAGAATTAAATTTCAACATACTTTGAGAGTAGCAACATGTTTAACATATAATATGGTAATAACAACTTGAAGAGCAATAGTAAGTGCAGATAATTTACCAACGCCTCCGGAGCCACCAACAACAAGCACCAATTTGGAGGAAGAAGGAGTGCGTTGGGTACCATTCTTCAACTCCGAGCTTTGAGTTTCAATCACTTCCTCGTTTACAGCGTTCTGCGCTTTCGCCAACACCCTCCGTTTGGAAGCAGAAGAAGAGATGGAAACTCCGTCACGGAATTTACCGAAGAAGAAAAGTCGACGCTGAGAAACACCGTGACGGTGACGCCCGGCGAAGGCCAAAGGGAGTGTGAGAGTTGCAGAAGCCATGAAACGCAGACACAATGCAACTGGCTCGTCGTTTAGAGCTTCCAACTGTTATTGTTAGGCACCTCAATATTTATTTATTTATTTATTTTTAATAAATTAAATGGGAACCTCAGAATTGAACCCAATTGTTTGGTTGTTGTGCATTCGTGCCACGTGTCCCACTCCTACGTTTCTCAACTTTCACTTCTAGCTTCTAGTAAACACAGCTAATTCTGATTGAAGTAAAATTAAACTGAATTTATCGGTTTTGTAAAATTTTGTGAGAAAAATATAATAATTATTTTTTTCTAAACTCCTATTAGAAAATAGAAGAAAAAAAATTATATAGAAAATAACTTGTTCTAAGATATCTATAGTACAAGTCATACAAAGAATAATATCATACACTGGTAAAGTTAAAACCTGGCTTTCTCATTAGAGTTTTATATGGTGATGACGTCAAATTCAAAATCTAAAATCACTAAATTTAAAAAGTTACATGTTAAAAATGGATTTTTCTTCGTGTACCTCATCCTTATTAGCGTACTATTAAACTATAATAACAAAAAAAAACTAAAGTATTATTTCTCTTTATATAACATTATTATTATTATACTATTATTATTCTCATATTTATTATTTTTATTGTTATCACCATTATTATTCTTATATTTGTCGCGGTGCAACTGTTACAGTTTTGTTCTCTACAAGACTCCATGAGAGAAAGAAGAAGAAAAAAAATAACTCATTCTAAAAACAAAAACTCATTCCAAAATTCATTCTGAAATGAAAGTTATCATCTATGTTGTAGAGAGCTAGTTTTAGAAATTGTGTTCTACAAATTCTGAATAACTCATTTTAAGAGATATCGTGTATATTATAGAAAATTTATTCTGAAATTTATTATACAAAACTCATTCCGAAATGCATTTAATGTGTTATGAAAAATTTATTTCGAAAATCTTATTATGAGGTCTGAAAATTCTAGAAAACATGTTTCGGAACACATAACATGAAAGTTATTTCTACTAAGAACAAAATGGTCATTTTAAAATTTAGGGGCTACACTTAAAAATTACATCGGTGCAGAAAATAAAAACTTAAATAAATTATATTAAAAGTTAACTAAAATTTGAATTTTATCTGATTTTTTATTAAAATAAAAGTCGAACAAAAGTAAATAATGTCAGATGTTTTAATCTGAAGTAAATTTAAGCTTTTTAAATTTCAGTGCAGTTGACATTTTTTAAATTTTGAGAACGTTTTTATCAAGTTTTTACTTTGAATAGATTATTCATTTATCTTTTATATCCAATATAGTAATTATAAAATTCAATAAAAATCATGTGGTTCGTTATCACGTCAGGCTAACACATGGAAGGTTTTCGGCCCAAGTGCGGGCAACGCCATTATATATATTATTTTTCATTTTTCAATTCTTTCTCTATACTTAAAGTTCAGGGAAGAATTTGAAGTTAATACAATAAAGACATTTTCTCCATTATTTTGAAAAATAATGAATACGTTTTATAATTCTTATACACTAATTTACTTAAAGTCAATGTTTTTACCTTATTCGTAAGTTATTTGGGTTAAATATGTTTGTAATTATTAAATGAATGTAAAATTAAAATTTGTTTGTTTGATATATTTTTTTTGTTTTTAAATTTTAAAAATAAATGGATATAGTCATTTTAATCCAACGATATTTTTTTTTACATGTTAAATGGCATTTTAGGCTGACATTTGAGTTAGAACGTGACTAGAGATGTCAAAATGAGTTTCAACCGGTGAGCTAACTTGACTCACTATGGGTTCGAGTCGGGTTGGATTGAAAAAAATTTAGTTTTTTCAAAAGTGGGTTGAATTCAACCCAACTCACTTAACCCACGGGTTAAACGGGTTCGAGTCTGGTTGAGGGTGGGTTGACCCACTTAACCCACCAACATTTTTTACAATTTTTTTAAATAATTTTTTAATTATTATTTACTACTAGTAATTATATATGTTCACAATTTCATATTTTTAAATGCTAGAATGTTGCTCAATAATATTTGAATAGTTTGAATGTTTAATTAATTTGATTATCAAGTTATATACGATATACGTTAATACTTTAATATTTAACTATAATTTTTATAGTAAATTACTCAAGAAATCGTCTTATAAATAATTTTTTTCTAAATTAACATGACAAAAATGTGTAGTTTTTTTTTTATTTATATTTTGTTGAATAGCATGACAGAAAATGTGTAATATTAGCCATGTTTTCTTGGACTATTTGGACACTTTCTTGGAAACAATTCATCATATATTGGTGGTGAGTATGATGAAAACATTGGTTCTTGATTTTACTGTGATTGTCATCTCATGGGTTGCCTAAAAAATTATTTAAATATTTAAATACTTAATAAATATATAAATAATTTTTTATGTGGGTTGGTGAGCCAACCCACTTAACCCACCAACCCGTGGTGGGTTGAGCCAGGTTGTAAAATTTCTGGCTCACCATAAAGTGAGCTCGGTTGAGTTCACTCATTTTTAACCCGACTCGTGGTGAGCCAACCCGTGTGAGCCGGGTTAACTTACTTTGATATGTCTAAACGTGACAAATGGTGTAAACAACTGAAATATCATACTAAAATATTGTTTAACACGTCAAGTGAGTTAGGAGGATGACTTTGAAGCTTTGAAGATGAAGGAATATGAATCAATTTTGAATTATTGCTCAAAAGTAAAGGCGATTGTGAACCAATTGAAGAGATATAAAGATAAAATTGAAGATGTTCATGTGATAGAGAAGATCTTTTATTCCTTGACTCCAATGTTCGATTGTGGTATGTGTGATTGAAGAGTCAAAAGATCTTGACTCCATGAGTCTTGAAGAGCTGGAAGGTTTTCTATAAGCTTACAATTGTTTCTCAACAACTATTTTCCAGCAAGTGCACGAATGCGTAATAGTATCAATAAGTGTCGTATCCACGTGGATTTAGCAAATATATTGATAGTTATTTTTTGGATTGTGATCAAGTATATGAAAATATAGATAGCAGTAATTATATAGATTGAGTGAAGTAGGGGCTATGAATTTATTTCATCTCATCTTCTTCTACTACACCACTACCATCTTGTTTTCTTACTATGCAAATCATTCAATGTCCTGGGAGTACTCTTTCTATGTAGATTTAGGTTCATCCCTGAATCGCTAGAACCTATGGACTTCAAACCCAGTGTGATTCCTCAACTCCTGGTTAAATGAATCATTGCTTTAATGTGCAAGACTCTTTGAATGAATCATTGCTTTCATGTGCAAGATTATTTCATCCAGCATCCCCTCTAGGTACCACGAAAGCACTAGTACATGTATGATGATTTGATTGGACCACAATTTGAGACTAGTTTCCCAACTTAGTCCAAACCAATTAAATAGATGAGTGATCAAGTCATCATTAAGCATAAATCAAGCCACAAACAATTGAGTGAAAGCAAAGATAAATACCCAAAAAGTAGAAGTGTATAAAATTAGAATTAATTACATCAAACTTGGACACGAGGGAGTTTAGTTATTCATAGAATATTACAATGCAATTCAAGCAGCATCTATACATAAGATTTACACTAAAAGCATTTCCCTCGAGCCTCACATACCTTATTCTCTCCTACTACTACATTTCTAACACTCCACTCAATGCCTAGAATGAAGACATGAGGTCTTTATTTATAGAAATTTTTGGACGGTGCTCAACCACAAGGGTTTCTTCACAAGTGGATTTCCTTCTTAACTCAGTCCCTTGGCCTAGTGCTTAGAACTTGACCTTTCTCGGGTTTTTTTGATTGCTCAGCCTCATGGATTTGTGCTCCAAATTTCCTTGCAAAGAAGGTTTCCTCATGAAGCTCAGCTCCAATTTTCGTATTCAGCTATAAAGTCAAAATGTGTTGTTCTGTCTTTTCTACTTCCATGACTCAACACCAGTAATTGTGGCTCAGCTGCATACTTGATATTTTCTCTTATATTCATTGTAAAACAACAAAATATCATTATAATTCAATTAAACTCCAACTCTTAATACCTCATTTTGTATCTTAAGCTAATGAGGGTTGTTTTATACATAAGTAACATCATTTGATACATGACAAGTGTCAAAATTTAAATGAAAAATTTATTTATTCTTGACACTTATCACAAACTCATGAAGAAAGAATGAAGAGGAGATAATAAGAGCCATTGGATCAAGCCCTTAAAGGTCAAGCTTCTTTGAAGAATAATGGAGAATTTATGAGTCAATGATAACATGGACGAGGAAGTAGTGATCAATTATAATTTTTTATGATTGTTTTAATAACCAATAATTTTTAATTTTGTAAATTAGTATCCAAATTGATTACTATAGTGACTAATTTTTTTTTTCTAAAATTAATTTTTAATTAAAGATTTTCTTTGTAGTAGAAATTCTAGAACTACAGAAAAAAAAGCCTTTAAAAATATGTAAAACATTAATTAAAATATGAATTTTATCCCTTGTTTTATTAAAATATAAGTTGCACGAAAATTTTAGAAATAATGTGATATAGTGCAATATATAAAAGTAAATAAATTAAGAACTTAAATAAATACGATGTCACCTGCTTTTATCTTAAGTGAAATTTGGTTTCTTATTTAGCCTGTATTTGACATTTTTGAATTCTAGGAACATCTTTATCAAGTTTTAACTTTGAAAAGATTTTCATTTATATTTTATATCAAATAAAGTAGCCTTAAAATTTTAAACAAATGGTGTCGTGGTGTAGTTGGTTATCATGTCAGTCTAACACACTGAAGGTCTCTGGTTCAAGTGCGGGCGACGCCAATGTACTTTTTATGCTTTTAGGTTTTCAATTATTTCTCTAAAATTAAAGTTTAGTTAATACAATAAGAACATTTGCTACATTATTTTGAAAAAGTTATATGAGTATATGCATGTTTTAAAGTGAAAATCTATTTACTAACTCACTATTACTTTCAATAATCGGAAATGATCAAGATTCTTAAGCTCTGTCTTAAAAGTAAAAACTTAAAGTGATATGCATAAATTAATTTATAAAATTCTTATACATTAATTTGTTCCAAGTCAATATTTTTTACTATATTTTAAGAAATAATTTACCACGCATTATATATTATATTGCTTTTCATTCTATACTATTTTTTTTTATTGTCTATCACTAGTCTTTTTTACCGGAGAACTTAACGAAATTACGTGTTTTTATAATATAACGTTTTTGGATATACAATCTGTTTTATTAGACTAGTCATAAGTTATTACATAGCTTTGAGAAGTAGGTCTTGTATGGTTTACTCTAGACATAACATACTACATAATGTTCGTAAAGAGGATGTTGGAGAAATTAAAAGATTGCATGGATATGACATAACTTAACTCAAGTGTAGGGTAGGTAAAGTATTTGTTTTAGACTTCTGAGAAAAAAATGTTTCAATTTTTTTTAGTACTAATATTCATTTATTAAATTAATTATAAAATTATGTTTAAAGAAAAAAGGTATAAACTTTTTTAGTTCTAATATATCTCTATTAAATTAAATATAAAATTATATTTAATAAAATTAAATATTTAAAACATATTTAATATTGATATATCTGTTTATGTTTGATAATAAAATTTAATCAAATTATTATTAGTTTCCATCAATTTTTATTGGTATTAGAAAATATATTTAATAAGTTAAAACTTTTTCCGTTAAGTTATAATTTTGTTTATTTTTATGCTCTTATAATCAATTTTTATTCTATTTTTTTCTTCTATTTATCAATGACTTCAATTTAAAAAATACAAGTGGGTACTCTTTGAATTGAACAAAATAATAACAACAACATAGATATAGGTGAAATCAACAATATAATTTTTTTTGTTTTTTTATTTATTATTAAAAAATTAAAGTCACTAGATTGTACACTTTTGAAATAAAAATACTGAAATCTTGAAAAATCTTTAGAATATTATTTGTTAGATCTTGATAAATTCGATTTATTTTCAAAATTAAATATCTAAAGGGATATTATAGGTTTGAAAAATGATAAACCAATTGACACTCTTTATTATATAAAAACAATAGATTTTTTCAAGTGCATATATAGTTTATAGAAAAATGTTAATAATTTTCAATGTAAATTATTTAAGTCCAAAAGAGTTTCTCAAAGTTAAAGATAATAAAAACTTATTTAAAATCAACAATGTCTCAACAAAGATTAAATAAATTAACCTTATAATCAATTAAAAAAGAAAATATTAAATGAAATTAATTTTGACAATTTAATAAATAATTTTATATAAAAGAACTTTGAAAATAAAATTAAATAAAATGTTTTGGTCTTAAATTTGTTTTAAGTCTCCTAAACCTTTAAATCGTCTTTAACAAGATAATCTACAAGTTGTTGATAAGATACAAGATTATGATAAGTGAAAACATAAGAGCTAATTTATTATATTTATCCATGTGAAACTTTGCACCCCAAGTCAGGCACATTCACTTTAAATATTCATAAAAAATGTCCAGTGACTAAAAACTAGATAAATTATGATAAAATTCAATACCCAAAAAAGTATTTAGTTTTGTCGAGATTACTTTTTTTGAGCTAAAACTACAAATGATTGTTATCCTAATTACAAGCATAAGTGTTGTTGTTAGCCAAAAGAATATCATTAACATAACAAGAAAATCGTAATCTCGAGTGAAGGTAAGCAATGTGTAGTATGTTTTGTATTGGCCAAATCTGAAACTAAGTAGAGTCCTGAAGTTTGGAAATTATTTTCATGGTAATTGTTTGAGACCATAAAGAGAACAAAGTAGATTATATGCAAATCCTAGAAAACTAATAAAAAAACCAGGAAAAATTTGCATATATATTTTCCATCAAGATCTCCATTAACAAAAACATTATGAACATCGGTCGATAAATATTTCAATCGTTTGAAACAACCAAAGAAAGGAAAGTGTGCAATTCATCATTTTTACAATGGAAACAAAGGTTTCACAATAATCTTGTCAATCAATAAAATAAAAATGATTGTTTTTACACAATGTTTACAAGAACATATTCCCACAAATAGAAAAATATCAAAATTACATATCTTAAACAAGATAATGGTAAAAAAGTATTTTTTTTACAAATATTAATAATAAAATAAAATAATAATTAATTAAAATTTGATTATTGTAAACTAAAAGTTCCAAAAAAAAATTAAAAACAATGTGATACAGTAAACTAAAAGAAAACAAATTAAATTCTTATTAAAAACAAACATTTTCTAAATTTTATAGACGTTTTTATCAAGTTTTTATTTTAAAACAAACTTGTTAGCACAGAATCGTGTTGGAAAAAAGTTATGTATTTATTATTAACTTGAATAAAAGCCTAAAATCTGAGGGTGTCGTGGTGTAGTTGGTTATCACGTTAGTCTAACACACTGAATGTCTCCGGTTCAAGTCCGGGCGACGTCATTTTAGCTTTTTTGTTTCGGTTTTCTTTCTCTAAATTAAGATTTCATGTTGTTCTCTCTCTTTTTCTTTTCCTATTTTGTTACAGAAAGTTCAAGTGCAGGGAAGAATTTAAATTCTTTAATATAATAAAGAACATTTGCTATATTATTTTGAAAAATTCTAAATATGCTGATGTTTTAGAGTGAAAATGTATTTACTTACTAACTGACTTTTGCATTTAATAATCATAACTGATGATTAAGATATTTTGTTCTCAGTCTTAAATATAAAATCTTGTTCAGTAAAAAACCTAAAGTGATATGAGTAAATTAATTTATAAAAGTTTTTATACATTAATTTTTTTCCAAAGTCAATTTTCTACTTATTTAATTAACAATTATGTGACTTATATCTAAAGAAATAGTTGTACTTTAAGGGTAATATATAATATATATATATATATATATATATATATATATATATATATACACACACACGCCATATATATACAAGAATCCCGCTATATATTATTAGTGGAAAAAGAAACATTTTGGTTTTATATATTTTAAGGAAAAAATAATATTAACATTAATTTTTACATAAAAAAAAGGAAAGGGAGATTATACAAGTATGTCATCTTTAGTATTTGGATAGTTTTTTTTTTAATTTTAAAATATAGTTAAGAGTAAAATTAGAATATAAAATGTGTATTACCTTTATATATTATTATAGTTATTTTTTTAATTTTAAAATATAATTATGAATAAAATAGAAAGAATCATTATATGGTTAAAATCATCATTAAAAGAATCTTTTTCGATAAAAGACAAATTTTCAATAACTTAAAAATGTGCATTTTGAAAAAGTAATTTGACTAGATTTTGAAAATTAAATTAAAAAATATAAATGGTGATAAAATGATAACATAACTATATAAAACTTATATACATCAGTAGTGTAAGATTGAATGTTTTTTTTTCTCCATTAATATGTTTTCTAAATAATTAATCACGATTTTGTATAAATAAAAGTTAAAATTTATTGAAAGCAAAGTAAATATAGATTGATTTCAACTTCAATAAATCCATCTCATTTTCATTAAGTTTCGTTTTTATGTAACTTTGGGTAATCAAGAATGTCATATTAACACATACATTAGCCAACTTTGAAAGGGCATGTCAAAATAACAAGCGAATCTAGTTTTTAGTTTGAACAAAACATAAACTAAGGTTTGTGTCTTGGGACATCATAGGCATATTAAGGTTTTTCTTAAACCAATTCAAGATTTGTTCTCCATAGACTCACCATGATGCTATATAGTAACCACTTTTTGTGTTCATGATGAGGGAATTCAATCATTAACTTAATCAAATCAAACCAAAACAAGCAAGTCAAAAGAGAAGAAAGTGCCACACATATTTCAAAAGTTCATCTTTCTATTGGTCAAGTTTTTTTCTTCTTATCTTGCTCCATTTACTTGAAAAAACAGAAAAAAAAAGTATAAGAGAACAAAAATAAAAAATAAAAATAGAAGAATTCAATAAAGATCAAGGTCAAGTAATTAAGAAGGCTTGTAACTTTTGTTTTTCCTATTTCAATTCTAACTCGTATATACATCCAAATACACATCCTTGAAAGGAAAATGCAAAACTCCTTACAAAATCACTCTTGAAAACAAAAAACATCCTAGTCAACTTTTCCCTTACCACTTTGTCCCTTTTCTAACCTAATTAACCAATTTCTCTACTCATCTCACTATTATGTCACACATCTCATATTCTCATGCATGCATCAACCTCTCTAACCCTAACAAATATCATACATTTGTGGTGCACGCCACATGTTTGAACATTCAACCAATATGCACACTATCACTTGAACTTCATTATTCCCTTTAACACCACCACCACCACCACCATGCATATATAAAATCCTCATCCATCAAGATTTCATAGGCAATTTTTTCACTCTCAGGTCTCAACCACTTCTTCCTTGGACTTTTCTTGTTACTTGTGGCCAACTTCTTCACAACAATGATGTTCTTAGCCTTTGTTCTCAATCTCAACCACTCCTCCAAAACGAACATGGCGTCCTCCACCACCACCACCACCACCACCACCACCATCACCTTCATCAGGATCACTTTCATCAGGAGCAGGTTTTGTCACAATATTTGTTAGGGCACAATTTTCAGAAGCAGGAGCAACCTCACCATTACCAGATTGGCCATGCATGGGTTTAATAAAACATCTATAAATATAAATGAGAAGCCAAAAACACCATGGTATTGTAACCAAGGTCATGCCAGCAATCAGATAGAAATAGTCCAATCTTGAATCTGAATATATTAAATACATACAGAGAAAAACACCTCCTGCAGCAGTGCATGCCAGAATCAACCCGTAGATGAGATATACTCTAACATCTCCATTTCTATCTCCCATTGAAAAGGAAGATAATGATGATGATGGTGAAGAAGAAGATCAATCAATAACGAATCTCTATCTATATTTACGCCAATCTCTTTCTTGTTACGCTTTTTCTTACAAATTTTGCAGAAATTCGAGAATGGTTTGTTGGGAATCAAACGATGAAAGAGACAAATTTGAAGCGTTGAAATCGGAAGATATATGCTTTGTTGGTCAAGCAAATGTTACGCTTCAATAAGCTTAATGTTTAATTTTATGTAACTTGGTGTAAAATAAAAATATACATACCATGTATTCTTAGTTTAATCTCAAGTTTCTAATTCTTTTTTGGTGTGTAATGTGCACTAGTACCCTTAGAGTATTTAAAAAATAGCAAAATAATTGATATAATATAAATGATATATAGGTTTTTAAAAGACATATTAGCTGAATGGAGAAGGAGAGAATAGAACAGGAAAAAGAAAAAAGAAACTTCTTAAAAAAATTTAAATTATCTTACTTTGTTATAGATATAAAAGTTTTAAAATTTTCTCTACGTTTTAAATTTTAAAATTTCCATTTCAAATTTTTACGCATCCCAATTCAAAGGGTGATTATTATTATTATTATTATTATTATTATTATTATTATTATTATTATTATTATTGAGAGAAAGATAATGAACTAATGGTAAGATTGCTCATTTTTTAACTCAAAAGCAAATTTCAAATTAGTGTTAGAATAAGAAATAAAAAAAAATAAGCAGAAGGTTCTTCTCCTTTTATTTATTTACTTTTTACTAAACGTGCTTTTTAAATTAAAAGTTGTTTTGGTAAATTTGTAAAATATTTAATTTTATTTAAAACCATTTATCAGGTCTATGTAACGAAAGTGCAACAGGAAAATGAGCTGGAGACCCTTAAAATCAAACCAATGAAGTTGGGACACGTGGATGAGAGCAGAGGAGGCAAGGGTAACAACAAAATTACACGATCCAGGAAAGAGAGCGT
>Ga0099822_1009665_pt1 | contig 12091 bp, 4 predicted proteins | sample CowpeawhiteBW_FD_76839 | JGI IMG/M metagenome (GOLD analysis project Ga0099822, IMG submission 76839) | Root nodule microbial communities of legume samples collected from California USA - Cow pea white BW | ecosystem: Host-associated > Plants > Roots > Nodule | place: USA: California | collected... | reverse complement strand
CATAAAAGCATAAGGTTAAGAAGACACTCGTAAAGGCATAAAATATCATAATAAACATATTAGTGGTTTAATAAAAAAGTTAAAACTGAAATATAAAAGACACATGCATACATCACAGTTATGAGTTAGAATAAATACTTACTTGATTAGGAGACTTCTCACATATATTGTTCAGAGCTTCAAATACTGGTTGGGTTTGTGATAATAATAAAATTACTTGAAAGCTTTAACCTTTCTTCAACCTTTCTACAGAAGGAAGTAAAACCATGACATGAGTAACTCATAAAACATAATACATATTCAAATTTAGAAAGCAGCCAATAACATCTGTCACAGAAACAAACGAAAGCCAAATCATAAATCTTACTTGATCAAAGGAAAGAAATAAGTAACTTTGAAGAATTAATAAAACCTCTTAATAATGATTTTTCATTCTTCTACCTTGAGAACTTCGTCTTGGGTCTTTAAAAGTCTTCGATCTACTCTTCAATAGAAGAAACGTTAAAGTACAAAGGGAAAGAAGAATAAGAAAAATTAGAAAACTCTAGAATACACAAATGGTGCTAACAAAAAAAAAATACATACCTTTTTACACGAAAACTTGGAGTCAGCACCTCAAGATCGCAATCCTCACAAACAGAAACGACAACACGATTCCGAACCAGCGCCATCACCAGAAACCGCACTTGTCCCTATCGTCATCCTCGTTATTCCAACACAATCAACCAAAGTGAAAGCAACATACATCAACCAATTTTGTAACAACTAAATCAATTTTTTCTTGGAACCGAAAAATGGAAGAGGAGCAGAAAGGGTGTTTAGAAGGGAGAGAAGACGAAAGAAATTTGAAATTCATAAGCCATCCTCGTAAGTCACAAAACCTAAAAGATGAGCGGGAAGGGAGGCGGAAAGGTTAAAAAAGTTAAAAGAGGAGAATAACAATAAAACCAAAAAATTGAACAGATGTCAAAAAATTAGATATGGGTATAAGGATAACTTCCAGAAAGGTTTGTTTTCTTATAGTTTAGATATTGTTTTCATATTTATTTAATTTTATTAGTCTTTATACACGTCCAATATTGTACGTGGCACGGAAGTTTTTCGAATAAAGGATACATTATAGAAAGTATATAAATAATATATTACATCTTTTACACCCGTTTATAAAATGACTTTTGTTATTAAGATCAATCTTTAAAAATATTATCAAAAGTATGTATCCACTGCTTTTTTGTACGACAATAAAATATTATTATTATAATTATAAAAATAAATATAAATAATATTTACAATTTTATTGTATATAATTATTTTAGTTTAGAAAAATTGTTAAATTTAAAATTTATTCAAAGAAATGATTAAATTCGAGTGTTGTGGTTCAATCTAAATTTGTGTTATATGTATAAAATGGAAGATGAAGTAAAGTTGCATCAAAATTACAATATGAATAAGTTAGACCAGTAATTTTAAAAGCATCATGCAACAACTTAAGGATTAGCATAATATCATGAAGTGATTATAAAAGGAAAAGATATTATATGGTGCAAAAGAATTTAAATTAAAAATATGCAATCGTATATGATTTATTTAAAATGATATGATGTTAATAAGAGACACAAAATTTATGAAGAAAAAAACGTCTAAACAATCTACATAATTTTCTAATAATTCAATTTCATCATGAAGCCAACAATTTAAGGTTAGAATCTAAATTGCATGCAAAATATTTATCAATAGGAATATAGTTTATACCTATTGAAGTTTATGTAGCTTTGAAGTGTTAAAAGGATCCAAGAAATTATGAAAAGATAGCATGTTACACTTATGTAAAAGTTTGGCATTGGAGACAGAATGTTTTATGGTTGAGAAAGGTTGACATCATATTCTATGTTTTTTTTATACTTTAAATCTATTAAAAACATAAAATTTAAGTGATCACATATTTTCTTCACTGAATTCAACTCATAATATTTCATATCTAATTATTTTTAATCAGATTAAGTATCTAATATAGTAACAAAGATAAAAAAAAAAGTGATGAGATAAAAAATGTTCCATGCCTCCAAAGGTTAGGGGCTTTCACTAGATCTAAGATTAAAAATGAATTGAGATTCCATTTTAGTTTCATCTTACTTCCATTGATACGAAACTTTGCAAGTTTGGTTAATGTTAGAGAAAACAACTTTTGTATTAACCAAAATGTTTTAGAGTGTTTAAATCCAACAATTCTATATTTTGCAATAAAATTTAAGTGAGAAATAATACGCTACATCTATAATTCCATCAATTCCTAAAATTTTAGCAAAAAAATAAATATGAACACTTATAAACACAGTCTCTTCTGCAACCAAAAATACCAAAATACCAATGTATGTTTTACATGTGCAGCATCATAATTAATTAATTTCCAAAATATCACTACTGCCTTTAAAACTCTTTTTTTTTTTTTGGAATTACAACTTCCAGAGGTGTCATACTCATTCTCATCTCTCCCTAAAAGTGGTTGTTAACTATGTTTTGTTAACATGATGCAGTTATTACTAACATAAAACGTGATAAAATTAAAAATTATGATTTTATTTACAGAAACAAAAGATAAAGTACCTTAAATTTCTGGAATGAAAAACCTAATTAAACCTAAAAATGCATAGCAGATAATTTATATGTAATATGAAAGTTGGATATGAGTGGGATGGGAGTAGAGAATATGAGTTCCATTGAGATAAAAGAATGAGGTGATATGTTGTGGTAGTCAGTGAAGATGAAGCTGATATAATGAGAAGAAGAGAAAAGACACAAATTAAAACTCAAACTTCCTATTAGTTTCAAAATTATTTTAGATACAATTTAAATTTAAAAGTTTAGAAGCATAACGTCAGTTTTATCAAAAAGCGAGTAAATAATTGTCATTATAAAATATTTTTCACGTAGTGTCTAGTATATTTACCAAGTGACGTTGTTTCGTGTCTATATGATTATTTTGATTTTTGTTTTAGTATTTTAAAAAAATAATGAAACAATTTTTGTATATAAAAATAATTAGAATTCCAAAGTTTTATTTTATAATTGCGCAAGATCGTGGTGTTATGCTTGAGATTGTAAAATCAATTAATTAAGTCGAGTTGATGACAAAATCAATTAGTAATGACTCAATTGAAAAACATATAAATTTTTTTTATAGTAACAATTTAATTAAAAATATCTAAATTTAAGAGAGACTTAAAACTTAATTAAGTCACTTTCTTTATTTTTCTTATGAAAACACATGAGTAATGATAGATGATGACCATCATGTCACCTCAATTGATGTTAAAATCAAATGACATAAACTTGGTTAAAAGAATATAAGAATTTTAAACACTTAATAATTTTTTTTAACATAATTGAATTACTTGATTATTTAATTAATTTTTATTTTAATGATTAAATATAAATGGCCAATCAAATAAGTTCACTCATAAACACTAGATAACAAGTGGAGGAGTGGGTACGAATTTTACTTTTTATCTTATCCTTGAAATAAAATTTCATCCTAGTATCTATCTCCATCTTCATACTCAAAAGACACTAAATTTTGTCTAATTCTCATCTCATTGTAATTGGTATAACTTTACCCACATTCTTATTATTTAAAGTATTAAATAAATACTTTTTTACAAAAAAAAAATCAATATAAAGGAAATACAATATTATCAAGAAATATTATCAAGAATGCAAATCCAGAATATACACATTTTTTCTAAAATATCAAATATTAAAAAAAATATAATTACATAAATATCAAATAACTATTGAATAAAGATTAAATAATTATTTAAAAGAATACATGATTAAATGTGTGATTTATAAATAAGTTTCAAAATTAAGGATCAAACCAAACTTGATATACGTTTTTCAACTTACCTAATAAAATAAATATTTTGGTAATTTAAATTGGAAATATGTATAAAGATGAGGATAAGTGTTAGGAGGAAAACCAATATTGTAATACCCCATTTAAATAAATACTTTAATTTAAATGAAATGCCACACAAATAGAAATTTAGAGACAAGTCCTGGAGTATAAACGTTACTCCCTTCAATATCCAGAAATGCTAGAAGAAACCAAGGCACACCACCATGCCAGATACAAACAAACTCCAAGGACTTAACAATAGTTAACAGAGTACTAAAGAGCAGAGTAGTACATGGGCCATAGCCCTAAAGAAAAGCCCAAGTAAAACATGAAGTCTAGTCCAGGTAGACTATGCAGCAGAGTCATCCCTTCCCTGTTGACCTCGAGTACCTCTCGCATCTGCTCACATTAATAAATTGATGATCATCGCAAAAGTAAAAGAACCACATACAAAGCAATCAAACAAGCAAAAGGGTAAGCTAGAGCCGAAAAATAGTGTTATCATGCAATCATATACTTTTTCACAATCAATTATACGTACATCACTCCAGCATGTTAAGACCATCCAAACAATACACTAAGACTCGACATGACTCATCTAGATACGTATAATTTAGTCGGATTCAGCGGATGCTTGCACCTATGGTGGATTCCTCTGCTCACCCCCGAGTTGTTCACCCCCGAGCTAAGTGTTACAATGTCTCAACCCCCCACACAAAAGGTTAGCCCTTAATAAGTTTCAGGCCTCTTGTTACTCTCACCACAAGGGTCAGTCTGCTCTATGTGAGACTAACTGACCTCTCAGAGCGTCAGGATGCAACCTTACCTTGAATCCTTACTAAATTATATAGATGAGACACCACCATGAACTCCCACTAACAAGGGTCATGGAATTACGTCCCGACCACTGAAGCACCATCATGAGGTCTCACCTAGAGGTCCATGGAATTACGTACTAACCACAAACCAATCATATTCAAACAACCAGTAATATATATCATGCATAGAAACCTCATGCCAACCTCTGTAACCAATCCTCATTCATATCACATGTGGAATCCATACCAACTCATCATTCCCAATCCATGAATCATTCCATATATGCCTCATACTCAAATCATGTTAAACTCATAAGGCACAACCCATAATACATCTTGTTCACACAGAATCACTCAATGCATACTTTAAAATGTATAATCACTCTCAACATATGACCAACATTAAAAAACAAAGGAACCACATAACCAACGCACTCCTCGCCAAGCCTCTCGCTCAGGCAGAAGGGCCTCACTCAGGCGAGAGAATCCTCTCGCTCAGACGAGCTCACTTCGCCTTGGCGAGGGCTCGAAAAGGGAAACAATGGCATTCTACGCATTCTCGCTTAGGCGAGACCCCCTCGCCTGAGCGAGACACTCCCTCGCTCGAAACAAGGTTTGGTCTCCTGAGCGACAACTCACGTAAAAGGACCTGGGCGAGCCTCTACTTATCTCGCCTAGGCGAGACAAGCTCGCTTGGGCGAGATTATCAGTTCTCACTACTGTTCGCACCTGCGTCAACCGCACGTACATACCAAACATCACAACCAAGCATTCTATGCGTTCACAGTAGCATCCAATCTCAAGAACCGTAACAAACATAAAACAACCCACAACCATATTAAACAAAGAGGTTTTAGCTTCCCTTACCTAGAAATAGCTAGAACAGGACCTCGACTCTAAGTAGTGGGGTACAGCAGCTCAAGGAACAACTTAAGGAGCTGGAAAATTAAGGAACAATAGGTACTTGAGTTACTAAGAGTAACAGTAGCAGGAAAATATGCAAGTACAAAATGAGGGTAACTTACGTGAAAAAATGAACCTAATTCGAACTTGCTTGGCCAAGGTGGTACTCAAACCCTAGCAGAGAGGGACGACTGTAGCTCTAAGGAAGAGGGGTTGATTCTGAAAGTGAGTAAAATAAGTGTGTTAGGACAGACTTAGGGTCTGGTCTCCCTTTGGGCCAGCCCTAGACCCAATTGATTGGGACAACCCCTTTTAAAATAAGGGGAGAAAAAAAATATTGGGCCTGAGACAAATATAAATGAAGGACAAAAAAAATATACATATTCCCATTTTTGTTCTTATATCAATTTGAAAAATCAAATATTATTTATATTCATTTTAATATACAGTAAGTATGAAATTTTTTATAATAATGAAACAGATATTAAAAATTAGTGGGACAAGTTTATTTACCTCTCACACTTATTATCTAGACAATATTTTCATCAATTTGATTTGAATCTTCTAACTAGATATATGTTAAATAATAAAATGAATTTGCAAAAACTTACTTAAAAGGTTAAAAACTAAATTTCGGATAAAATAAAACACACATCTAATAAAATCTAAACTAATTGTTATATCACTCATTTTAGAAGAGATAGATCCTTATTAATAACATTATTACACTCCTATATTAAAGGATCGTATCAGAATTTAGACTCATCGGAAGACTACCGCATACTGCAAGATCACCAGGTACGCAATCACTCTCCAACTAGTTCATCCTTTTCTCATGGTTTCATTCTTTATATCATTTTATTTCACATTCTAAAATTTATCCTTTTTTTTTACCGCTTTTAAATCAAGTCAATTCTTCCAATTGTAGTGTACTTTGAGAACTTCAGTCTCAGCACTTCCAAAAATATTTTGGGTAAAATAATTCTTGTTCTTGATTCTTTCTTGCAAGGATAGTTCTTTACTGCTGTATAACATGCGGTTATGTTATTGAGATAATGTGTGTTTCTTTATGTTGGATCGAACACCTACTATTAGATCAAAAGTTATAGATATTAGTTAGAACACAACTCTTTTCACTTAAGAGCATAACTGTCAAAGTATCACTATTTGATTGTGACTCGATCCACTTGACCTCTGCCATGGGATAATTGTGCAACCCACAACAATCATTCCACATAGTATTATTCTCTAATTGTCTTTAACAATCATGGTTTTTCTCCGATCTTGCGGTTAATTGAATATTTTTGTGTTTCTTGTGTTGATCTTATTTCTCTACTAATAGGGTGATTTCTTCATTGATGATCCATTTTTTCCAACAAGTGATATCAGAACTTATGGTTAGTTTGGGTGACCTGCTCAAACCAGTACATGGTCCTTGTATCAAAAGTCTTCTTGACAAGAATTACAGATAATTAAAAAGAACGACGATACAAACAAGGGTCTCATGATTTGTGAAATGTTAAAGCTTGAGGGATAAGTGCCACATTGAGTATAAATGAGGAAATTGAGCATCATGTAAGGATAAAAACCAACAATCTTATTGTCTTAAGATTTTAGGTTGAGAGTAATGTCAATGTCTTACATAATTGGGTTAAGGTCTTTTGGTTAGGTCTCGTTAATGTTGAATTGCATCCCAATGTAAAAAAAAAAGTAAAATTGAAATGCATTTTTGCTTAGAAATCGAAGTTTTTCACTTGTAAAATTGATTTGAGAGGTCTTAGAGAAAGAGAGTAATCGAGCTATTTAGAGGACATAAAGACCTACTTCTCGGATTTAATCTCTTCTTGCCCAAAAATTATGAAATCTTCTTAGAGGATACTCAACCACCACAGGTTCTTAAATTTAACACGTGTTTATCACTTATTACATCTGCAATCACATCATTTGATTGCTGGTTGATGATATTCACACAAGAGTTTAGTACAACTTAATTTTTGTTCAATATATAATTTAGCTTCTCTACTTGGAGGTGAATTCTTAATTGTGTTTCTTCAAGTTAAACATATTAATTAGATTCTCATGAGTGTAAAAAGGTTGTTGATTTGGTTTTCTTTACCATTAATATTATACCATTCCTGTGCCATTATCAAATTACCTTTGAAATTTAATTTAAAAGTTTGAATCTTCAGGGATTGTTTGAAATTGCAGTACTTATAAAGATTATTATAATCTTGATTTACTCTTTATTATTATAAATGGAAATGTATGACTTAGAAAGTAAGACTTTCTCAATTTCTTCTCTTTAGACACTATTCTTACAATTAGTGAAAGAAAATGATTTTTAAGCATTATCCTTACATATTTATGAACCACCTTCCTTTATCTTTATATGTATATCCATTTGATTTTGTTCTTTGTTCATTCCTTTTTCCCGTTTTCAATTTCATGCGTTACGATGTAGCTGCATTATAGTTTGGTTTTTTGATTTGGTTTTCTTTATTGCAAAATTGATGCGGTGAGTATTAGGGAAAAAAATGAAGGAATGTGTCACACTTTCATGTGAGAATGACCAAAGCACAGAAAAATTTGTGACCACCTTGAGAAATGACCCTGATTCTGACTTATCAACATTTGATTTTGTGACACATTGTTACAGACCAATCTTCTCACCTCACTGGTATTGGACGTGTTAACTTCAGACCATATATTTTTCATTTTGGATTTTATAATGAAATCTTATATGTTTCCTTGGGACTCTCGAATTGTCAATGCTCACATCGGAAAACATCCATAAAAGCACATGAAAGACCTTGCGTAACCATGAACCAAACATCACACGTTTTTAGCTCAAAGAAACTGAGTTTCATCGTATTCTTCACGATTCTGATAATTGTGTGGTTGTTGCTGCGCTAATTTGCGGCTTAATTTTTTTTTTTTGTTTTCAGTAAGTAAAATGTAATTATATTCTAATCACTCTATAATTGATATTACAATTTACATTACATTACCTTCTAGCACATCCCTTTCAGGTGTAATGTACACTTTCATCTCAACGGTTTCAGAATCGGAGAGCGATAGAAGATACTTTAACTATTTTTAAAAAATTAAAAAATGTATTTGTAATATAAAATTAAATTTAAAAAAATGATAAAAGTAACTGATAATGTTAAAATATCATATATAAACGATAGGAAGTTGTAATGTTAAACAATTTGGTTAGGATGTTGTTGTCCTATATATTGCTTTGAAAGTTCAAATCTTGAGTAAAGGGACAGTTCTAATATTTCTCTAATGATAAGAGATGCTAATCTTCTTTTTAAATTGTTATAGATTTCCTCTTTAGCTTAAAAGTATTTTATTGTCATTCTTTTTTACATTACATACGTATTTTTTAAACTTTTAAAAGTATTACCATTGTAATGATGAAAAAGAAAACAAAGAAGGGTAATTTTACTCCAAAAACCTACCATTAACAGTATTTTTTATTTTCAATTTTTAATATACTTTTATATACTATATCTTTTAAATAAAGAGTTAAATTTGAATCCGAAATTAAAATTGGTCTATAATTAAAACTTTGAAACATTTTAATAGCCAAACTTAAAAAATCTCTTAACCCAACTTTTAACGTATTGAAACATTCGAAACTGAAAGCTTAGCACACATAATTAGATTAGAAAATCTATAATAATTTATTTTTAAATTTTCATAATTCTCATTGAGGTTTTGTTGTAATTCTCCACGGCTGCTGCAAACCTTGGTTAGTACTTAAAACAAACCAGAGTATTCGTACCTACCAACGGCTGCTGCAAACGTTGGTTAGTACTTAGTACCTTTTAAACTCTCACACGCAGACACGTCTTCCAAATAGACCTACATCATCTGACACTACTGAAAGACAAGACATGTTGGATATGCTTAAGCTTCAGTTGCTACATTATATATGTAGTGAGCATCTTTCATATCTATAAATTCATTTCGAAAATTCCAGTGATTAGAAGCTATCCCAACAACAAAACATGAAATTCCAAAAGTACAATACCTGACTGTCTATCGTATAATACAATTCCTCATCCTATACCACCAAACTACTCTTTTTATATTCTTTCTTTCTCTTCCTTTCAGAACATGGAGTTCACACAGTGCTTATCCACTAATCTAATGATCTTATATCTCACGTGTCATCATCACTCCAAAGAAATAAACCCCTGTAACAATAATTAAATAATAAGAAAATGGGTGCAGAGACTATCGAGCAGTGGTTTCCCAAGGCAACAACCCTGTTTGGGGATGAGAAAAATTAGACAGAAGGAAGTCCCTGAGACGGGTGTCCCAAACCTCACAAAATCTCAACCCCCAATCACCTGGTTCAATCGCTTGGGTTCCCAGTCCAGGGACCCTGTCCTTCGATCCAATGTTCACCTCCTCCTTCCAATCCACCACGTAGGTTGCAACCCTTCTCAAGAACTTAGCCTTAAAAGTCTCCCACACCTGGTACTTATAGTGATTTATCACCGCAACGGAAGGAGGAACGTTTACGGCTTCAAATCCTTCCCTCACCTCGAAATGATGCACCACGTTCAGAAGACTAACATCAACCAAATCAGGCCGCACAATTGACTTGTGCCGCTCCGGACTCCTAACCCGGCAGGTGTACCCTACGCCCACTCCCCGTTTAGGGTGCGTCGTTAATCCGGAAGGACCGAAATTATGACACCCTGTCCTAATCTCCGCAACGGAGTTCCAAGACGAGAAATTTGCCACCATTGATCTCAGACCATTCCGTCGCATTTCGTTTAAGTAGAAAAACTCATCCACGTCGAAGAACCCCACCCACTTGCATTCCTCTTTCGCCCTCACCACACAATGCGAAAACCCTGCTTCTTGGCTTTTAACCCAAGGCCATGTCACTCTGCTAATATTGTAACCTTTATCCTCAAGCTCTCTTACCACCTCATCGATCTCATCGTCGCTGTTGTTGTCGTATATGAACCACCGTTCCACACCCAGCCACGCGTGGTACATCACCCACTCGCGCAGCGCACGTGCCTGGTTCCACACCATCGTGCACGCGCACAGTTCCGACATCTTCTCCTTCACTCGGCCCTTTTTCTCACAGCCGCCGATTCTCGCCACGGAGGGTATCACACCCCCGCCCCGCACGTGGCTCACGCTCACGCTTATTCCTCGACCCTTCTCGGGGTTGTTCTGAATACTCTGCGGCAGCGCGCACCGCACGACTTCCTGGGCCACCGATACCGCTTTCGTGGTTAACAGAAACGCACCGTTTGGAAGCCCGAAGTGGCACCGGAATAAGGCCGCGTCGGAAACCTTGTGTGGACGGAGGTTTAGCCCTTTGGCGAACACCACCACGGTGCCGTTGTCTAGAAAGGCCTCGTACGCTAACTTCTCCCAGTTGTGAGGCGTGGCTCTCGCCGGGCGGTGACGGTCCATGCCGCGCCAGGTCAAATCGACGGCGGAGAAATTTGTAGGGGGGAGCGGACAGCGCGCTATGGAGCGGAATTCATCATAGCGGTCCGTGGAGAGAAGCGGGAGGAGAAGCGGATTGGGTGAGGCGTTGAGGAGGTAGACGCAGTGGAGTTGGTGAGAAGGGAGGATTTTGGGGTCGGAGAGCGTGAGAAGGAGGTGATCGGGGAAGAGTATACGGTGGTGGACGCGGAGGGGTGTTGGGAGGTTGAGAGTGGAGGAGGGAAGGGAGGGGTGAGAGTAAAAGGAGTGGTGTGAGGAGCAGAAGAAGAAGATGAAGAGGAAGAAGGAGAAGTAGAGGAAAAATGATCTTTGCGGCAGCTTGTGTTTCCTCTTACGAGGTTGTTCTGGTGATGAATCCATTAGGGTAGAAGATCGTTAAAGGTGTGAATGTTTTGGAGAAGAGAATGCAGAACAGAGAAAAAGAAAAGAAGGGATACATGAATGTATTCTCCTCCACTCTTCCCTCACCATAAAACAAATTGAATGTCTTCTCCACTACTACTCTCCTTCACAGAGGAGGTAGACTGATATTGATGGCTGCCAATTCATATTTTTGGTAAGAACTAAATCTCAATTTTCTTATGTCAATCTTTTCTGTTAAAATACCTTAACCTGTTATTATGACTTTTCTTTTCAACAAATATTACTATTTCTTTTTAAACAAAAAACTAACTGCGGCTTTCATTTGCAAAAACTAATCTCCAATATCCACGCCATCATTATTTTATTCCCAAAATATTCTTAATTATGGCTACTATTTTAGTCTGTCACCAGATATTGATTAAATTAATTTTGGTCAATTATAATTAATTGTTTCCTCAAATAAAGAAGGTAATTGAAAGAGTTATTTTTGAAAATATTTTATATTTATGTGGTTCTATAGATAGGTGTGCTGTGGTGTTGCTTTTTTTTTTTTTTTTTTTAAATTTTGAATAAAAGTTTTTTTTTTTTTTTTTTTTTAATTTTTCAAAATAGTAATTTTTTT
>Ga0099822_1009663_pt1 | contig 12093 bp, 8 predicted proteins | sample CowpeawhiteBW_FD_76839 | JGI IMG/M metagenome (GOLD analysis project Ga0099822, IMG submission 76839) | Root nodule microbial communities of legume samples collected from California USA - Cow pea white BW | ecosystem: Host-associated > Plants > Roots > Nodule | place: USA: California | collected... | reverse complement strand
TGTAATGTGTATGAAAGAATGTGCCTTGCCATAATATGATTGCATGGATTTTCCCTTGCTTTTGCACTGTTTTTCGTAATTTTCTGGGTTTTTGCCCAGAAACCGCCTGGCGAGCATAAGGATGCCGTTAGGCAACGCATCAGGAGTGACCTAATTACTGGGTTCTGTTATGAACTGCCTGGCGGGCCATGTATTTATGCCAGGCAGCGTGAAGCTGTTCTTGGTTGTTTATGTTGTTTGACACAAGAGTCATCGCGACTTTTGGAAATTTATTGGTGTGTATTGTATGTGACTATTATGTGTTGTAATCAAAATGGAATTGGAAGTTGTATGAAATAAATTGCAAACCTAAACACTTGAGCTATGAGTATGGAGTCTAAAATCGAAGGGAATTAGAATTGTAGGGGTTGGAATAAGGTTCGTAGGTGCGAGGAGGATTTCTGGGTTCCTGGAACAGCAGGAACCGCTTGGCGGCAACCCATTGGTCACCAGGCGCCATACCAGTAAGGCATGGTGCTCTGATTCACGAAAAACGCTGTTTTACGTACTTTTCGTGGAACAGGAACCACCTGGCGCTAGTATAGTCCCGCCAGGCGCCACCTTCTTCACTTCTGGGTGTTAGGCGCCACTATTTTTCTAGTTCGCGCAGTTTTCGTAAAACTGCATTTCCCAGTTCGTTAACTGTCCGATTTAGGTGAAATTTTGACAAGTGGTCCATAACATGTAGTTTTTCAATGTGAACGGTGGAGATTTGATTTACAGAACAGTATCTAGAGTTATATGTCACACATGATTGGTTGTTTGAATTCCCTAATAGTATGATTACTAATGGATGATTAAGTGTTCTCAAGTGCTGGTATGGCCTTGATTGGTGAATGTATATATATAAATATATAGATGTGTGATTGATGAATATGTTTTGGTAGTGCTTGCTAAGACATGTTGAATATATGAACTTATATATGTTAGCTCGAATGTATGATGTTATAAGTGTGTGAAAAAAATGCCACTATTGATGATATCACTATGATCGAGTGTTGCATGATCATGACAGGTTTTGGGGAAGTATGGGAGCATGATAATCATACCTTAAATGTAATGGAATTGTGAGAGCATGCAGAATAAGTATATAGCTTTGATTGTGTCTTATGTGGGGTATGTGAATTGTTGTAAGCATGCAAAGGGTTGAGAAAATGAGAAAGGGAAAATAAAGTGTGTGTTGGAATTGATTTAAGAGGTAAGTACATATGAATATAAAAGAGAGGAATGTGTGCTTATACTTGAAAGATGCATATGTGTTGTGATGTTGTAATTTGGAATATATGAATGTGTATGTTGATTTCTGGATGTTTGAGAATTGAATGGGTGAATGGTAGGAAATGAATTAGAGTACCTAAAACTAGTAGTATCACATTACTAGTGTGGCGCTTGGCAGTGTAGAGTGGACCGCCAGGCGATAGTAGGAAATAGGGATGTCTTGTGGCGCCCGACGGTGATGTTGAACCGTTAGGCGGTCTGTACTGCCATTTCGCCTAGCAATACTTATGCTGCGCTAGGTGATGGTGTAGTGACATGGTGCATTGTGATATGTTTTGCATGACTTGTTGTGTTGGTCCTGCTCTGGGATATGCTTGATGTTGTCATGAACGGGTAGGTTTATGACTGGTGATGAACACATGATGATATGAGCGGGGAGGTTCATATCTTAATACTCTCATGTGGGGATACGAGCGGGGAGGTTCGTATGTTCCGTGCTCACACTTGAGAGATTCTACAAGCGGGGAGGTTCGTAGTTGGTGGATCACATGTGTTGGACTACGGGCGGGGAGGTCCGTAGAGTTGGACTACGAGCGGGGAAGTTCATAGAGTTGGACCACGAGCAGGCATGTTCGTGGAAGCATTGGAATCCCTAAGACCAGCTTGAGTGTGTACCTTGTGTAGCGTAGTGTGCTTTCTTGTTTTCGTTATCATGTTGTGATGTAAGACTTGGATCAGGGGATGATGTGCCATGAGCGGGTAGGTTCATGGATGGTGGTGAACACGTGATGATATGAGCGGGGAGGTTCATATCCTATTACTCTCGTGTGGGGGTACGAGTGAGGTAGGTTCGTATGTTCCGTGCTCACACTTGAGAGATACTGCGTGCGGGGAGGTACGTAGCTGGTGGATCACGTGTGTTAGACTACGAGCGGGTAGGTCCGTAGAGCAGGACTATGAGCGAGGAGGTTCGTAGAGCAGGACTACGAGCGGGGAGGTTCGTAGAGGCAGGACCACGAGCGGGCAGGTTCGTGTGAGCATCATAAACCCTGAATCCGAGACTAACTATTTGTGTGTTGTGAAGGTTGAAAAGCCTTGGGGATTAAGGTCTTGACCAAGAATTAACTAGAATAAAATAGATGTGTGTATCTTGTTTTTTTTATTAACTTTTATGTTAACTGTTTATGAGCTCACCCTATCTACTTGTGTTTGGCGATGATCGTGTAATGCGTTATACGGGAGCAGATGATGTTGCAGGTGGTGCTGGTGAGGCATAGCATCAGAGAGAGGGTTAGTTAGGAAAAGATTTTACTAGAGTTTTATCACTATTGTTTTTATGAACTTTGTAAACAGTGTTTTACTGATTTGTGAATTTGGATATTATATTGGAGTTTCATAAATTATGGATTTTTGGATAACTTCCGACTAATAAATGTTTAAAAATTTCCCGCGTTTTTTGGGAAGCGAAGTATAATAAATGAGGTTTTCATCATATTTCTTAATTTTATTACTTAAATTAGTAATATCCGACCGGGATGTTACATGAGACGTTTGATAAAAATCAAGAAAAGTTTCTCTTGAGACATTTGATGAGTTTTAGATTAGGATAATGTTTTTTAGATTCAATTATATAGTTGTATCTATGTTATAAAATGAGAAGAAATGTGTGTTTTGTTCTTACTTTTGCATGTATCTAATATCTTTATAGTTAACTAATATAAAGATGAAATTGGAACTTGAATCATATGTTAGTTCTAGAAGGGGGAGAGGGTGAATAAAGATGATATAAAAACATGTTAAAAAATCCTTTTGCAAATGTTTTTCATCATAAACGTGGGTCATATGATATTTTTATGAATATTTTTCACAACCTTTTTATAAGGGGATAATCAATAGATGATGCATAAGTATAGAAACAAAGTACTAATACACAATTTATTAGATGTTGCTCCAAATTTCCAAAGCTAAACAATAAAGAGCTCCACTAGTAAAAAGAAATTAGGTGTATTATTATTATCATTTATGACTTACAATTGAACACACAAAGTCACTTCTAGTTATCCAAGTACACAAGATCTCTCAAGGAAAAATATACAAAGTCTCTTAATGTTATCCACTGAACTCTCCCTATGTGTAGTATGAAGTACATAACTCCCTATGTGTAGTATGAAGTACATAACCTGTCTCTAAGTTAAGTGCACAAAGTGTTTTTCGCTTATACAATAACAAATTTGTTTGATACAAGATTCACACACTTTGAAGTAGAAGGTTTTGTGATACAAGATTCACACACTTTGTAGTAGTATTAGTAGATTCATGTCATATCTGTAGTGAGCTCACTAATAATTTATAAGTGGATTTTTAATTGTTTGAAGGGATCGTTTGAAAAGTATTAGTTTATGGTAAAATTAGACGATATGCCAAAGACGCTCCTATAAAAGGTTATGTTGACTCAAACTACACTGGGTGCTTAGACACCACAACATTTTCGATCCACTTTTTCTCCGATCTAGTCCATTTAAGATCCATTTTATTAAAAATCCAATTCATTTAAAATTTAATTTATTGGACCTAAATTTCAATCTAATCTACATTTTATTTATTTTATGGATTGGATATCCATTCTCTAAATCCAAAATTTCAAATATGGATAATCCAAAAAATCCAACCTAAATCTTCAATTTAAATTTTAGTTGGATTAGGCTAAAGGTCGAGATGTACTAGTCCAAATTTGGTCGGATTTAGTTAAGTCGGTGCAGTCCAAATTTGGTCGTATTCAGTAGAGTCAGACCTATATGAAATTTGGCCATATTGGGTCAAATTCAATTGAGTCGGTACCAATCAAAATTTGGCCTAGTCAGTCCTGGACCAAATTTGGTTGTATTTAGCTGAGTTGACCTTGATCCAAATTTGACCGCATTGGCTGAGTTGGCCCCAAAATAAAATTTGGCCGTATTCGACTGAGCTTCCTGCGACCAAAATTTGGTCGTATTCAACCTAAGTGGCTAAGGCCTAAATTCGGTCGAATTCAGTTAAGTCGGCCTCGACGAAATACATTATACGGTACTACAATAAGTTAGAAAAATATTTTGTAGAAAGTAGTGGCTTTGTCAATCACCGAAGCAAAATATATCGTCATGATGAAACCAGTGAAGGAAGCCTTATAGATATGGAGTCTAGCCATAAGTTGAAGGTGGAAGACCAGGTTGTCACTATCTATTGTGACAACAACAATGTTATACCATTATTCAGTAATGAAGTATACAATGAAATGATGCAACACATTGACATAAAGTTGTATTTTGCAACAAAGGATATTGCTCGAGGTTCTGTAAAGGTGATGGTGATTAAGCTTAAATTGAGCTTAGTGGTAGGTACTGAGTTTTGCTAAAAAGATTTACATTTAATCTAGGTGAGGATTTGTGAAGAATGGTCTAGTAAAATCTTCTTAAGATTCCTAGACCATCTAACTCCTCGGGATCATTTAATAAAAGATACGCAACTTCTAGCACATATAGGGAAAAGTCTTAGTAAAACCTATAGTCTCCTAGTTTCTACTAAGATTAGTACCATATGGAGAAGGAACATCATGTGTGAGATGGTTTGTAATATAGACCAGGTTTGACACATGTTAGTAAAGTTAGCATATTTATGGTGGACCATGGACATGTTCATTAGAAGGCTTTAAAATATTCACAATGATAAACAAAGTACCATACAATTATTTGATCATCAAATCTATAGTGAGAAGAGAACCAAAATATATTGATATAAAATTGCACTTCATTAGAAATGCTATTGAGTTACGAAAAGTCATAATTATAAAAGTAGATTCTTCATTAGATCATTACTTTTTTCAATTGCGAATGAATAATGGTAATGAAGAGGAATTCTTTTTAGAGCTAAGTTGAAGAATTATAAAAATAACTATAGATTAAATTGTCTCAAGAAGAATTTGGAAAAAACTTTTTATTAAACTACTTGTTAAACTCTCTAATAATATTGTAGGTTAGACCATAATCTGATATATAAATAAGATATATTTTTAATACATATATTATTAAACTCTTGATCACGTTAATATATAATTTCATTATGATTTGAAAATTTAATACTCTCATCTAATTTTTTATATTATAATCTCACTATGTATGCTTTGATGTTATTCAATGAAATACATTTATTCTCTTTCTTTCGCAATTTTTTTATTATTGCTAACCCATCGATATGGATACAAACGATGAGGATGTTTTGGTCTGATCTAGTTCAAAGTACTTTATGACAAACTTACAAAGTCTAAAGTATCAAATTAACTATAGCAACTAGGGATATGAACAACTCTAAAAGTTTTTTTTATTTCATTATTTAAGCCTTTGGGAGCTTTTAAGAGGCACGTGAACATTCTTTTTATTGAATGTGTTTGTTAGTAATTTTATCCAGGGCCTAAACATTTATTCTGTCCCTCTTCAATATGAAAAATAAAATATCGTTTTAACTCTTTTGAAAACATTGATTTTTGTCATTTATTTCTAAAACGTGTCAAAGTAAACCCAGTTTGGTGGTAAAATTGTCATCTCCGTGAAAAAAATTGCCTTTTTTTTTCATTTAATTTAAACATACTTTTATGAACAAATTATTGGTAAGAAACAATAACTAAAAATGGACTTTATCGTTTTTCGTTCAGGTTTTGATCAAGAGCACATGCTATTAATTGATATACGTGGTTGGACACGACATGAAAACGTCACCTTCAAATTATTCATTTGCTTAATTATGTTACGAAAATAATAAATCATTTTTTAATACCAAACAAAAATATCTGTTGCATATTTTGCTAGAACCTTGCATTTTGAATGGCTTTTATGTATGGTATTAAAATTATTCAACAAAATTCGTAAAACCTAACACCAGCTATCCATGACAGAAACATCACAATTTGTCTGCTTCTGCATTTATATATTATGCAAGCATTGTGCAAGATCGAGGTTCTATTGTAGTTGACGTAAACCCATAGCCTCAAAGTCGTGTGGATCTGATAAATCACAGACTCCCAATTGTGGCCCATGAAAATGTGTTCCTGGACTTTGTTTCAGAGGCCCACATAATTACGTCCTAACTGGACTAGAGAGATTCTGATTCTAGAGATTCTCGAGATAAAAGACAAGATAAAAGTTTAGACATTTTTAATGCTCTGTATTATGATTATTCTTGAATTTCCTATAGAAAAATATTAAAAACACTACGAATGGACCTTATATATTTTTAATTTTTTTTTTTTGGTGATATCAAATGGATCAACGACTTTATGTGGACACTGTTCTTCCACAGCCTCCATGAATCAGAGGACCAATCAAAACTTACGTACCTTACATTCTGCTTAATACTATAACATCATCCCTTTCTCGCAGTGTTTTCCGAAGCGCACCACTAAACGACAACAGCTGCGCGCGTTCAGCGCCTCCCGAACTTGGAGAAGTAATTCAGCGTCGTTTTCACTCGCCACTCGCTACTCGACCACGTGCGGTGATGGCCTCTGTCCATAGCACCGTCGCTCCCCGCGCCTTCTTGCCGTCGATTTCCAAGCCCAAGCTGAAGGCTCCTCACACCAAATCCTTCGCCGGTGCCGGCGCGCACGATTTTCCTAGATTTTCTCGGAGCCGCATTTTCTCGGGAAACAATCGCGCGGTGGCGGCAAGCGCGGCGGGGGAGGAGTTCGACGTGATATCGGTGCAGAGCAACGATATTACGGACCAGCAGGAGGGAGTGTTGGTGAGTCGCGTCGAGATTGATGGCGCTGACGGCGAATTGGTGACTCAGGTGAACGGATTCGGAGCCAATGATGGTTTGTTGTCGTTGGAAGGATTTTCTTCTTCCTCTGCGCCCTCTTCTTCGGCCTTGGTTGGGAGTGAGAGCGAGGAGGACGAGGAGAAGCTGATTGATAGAACCATCAACGCTACGATTGTGCTTGCCGCTGGTACTTTCGCCGTCACCAAGCTTCTCACCATTGATAGTGATTACTGGCATGTAAGTGAAAACGTGGAACGAAGATACGTGCTTATCTTCAATCCAATTTGTATTATGTTAAGAAATACTGATTGATTATTTATTAGTTGTGAGAAAATGAAGTAGTTATTTCTTCTTCACATGAACACGCGTATTTGGTAAGTTTAGAGGAACTTGGCACTCGATTAGTTTAACAAACTGATGAAACTTAGTTGCAGTAGTTTCATAGGAGTGTTTACTGCAAATCTACTATCAGAATTAGAAGCTTGACCTCGTTAATGACATTTAATTGAAACCTTTATTATGAAGATTATGAATCTGAAACTGAAACTTTGATTGGGGAACCCTATCAAAAGCACCTAAAAAACTGTCTGTAAGATTTGTTGGTTTTTTTACTATTTATAACTTTACAGTTATTTTAAAAATGAACAAACTTACTTAACTTACATCGTGGTGTGTATTTAGATGATAGTATAGAAAGCTTTACATATTATGTCTATGCGTTTTGGGTTGAGGTTTTCATGATTTTCTATGGCTTGTGATTTTCGATATCATATAGGGATGGACGCTCTATGAGATACTAAGATATGCACCTCAGCACAACTGGTCTGCTTATGAGGAAGCTCTTAAGACAAATCCTGTTCTTGCCAAGATGATGATTAGTGGGATTGTTTACTCTGTTGGGGACTGGATTGCACAGGTGAGTTTCTGCTCGCTATTTGTACTCTTCTTGACTGCAATTTTGTGAAAAAAGAAAGGTTCACAGTGTAAGTCAAAAAATAGAAAATGAAAGATAGCTCATTGTCATCTAACAATTCCTGGTTTTGCAGTGCTTTGAAGGAAAACCTCTGTTTGAGTTTGACCGGGCCCGGATGTTCAGATCTGGGATTGTTGGTTTTACTCTTCATGGTTCTCTTTCTCATTACTATTACCATTTTTGCGAGGTATTGCATAATGATAATTTCCTTTTTCCTTTTCGGTTTGGTTCTTGGAATTTCTGTGTTGATGGACTAAGCAACTTTTCATTTAAACAGGACCTATTTCCCTACAAAGAATGGTGGGTGGTTCCTGCTAAAGTTGTCTTTGATCAAACTGCTTGGTCAGCAGTTTGGAACAGCATATATTATACAGTTGTTGCAATACTACGTCTTGATCCGCCTATCAGTATTTTAAATGAATTGAAGGCTACGTTCTTTCCCATGTTGACGGTGAGAGATCCTCTGGCTTTTCATATTTGTTTCATTTAAATCATTATTTTTCTGAGATCAACCTTGAACACGGGCACCCTATATTAGCGCTGTGTACCACTACCACATACTTAGTTAGTGTGTTTGACAAGCATCGTTATTTATTTATTTATTTGGCTTATACCTGTACCGGACGTTGCTATTTGAAACTTTAATATTTTCTTATATTGTCGTACACAGGCAGGTTGGAAGCTGTGGCCATTTGCACATCTCATAACCTATGGTGTGATACCAGTTGAGCAAAGACTTCTTTGGGTGGATACCGTAGAGCTTGTTTGGGTGACCATACTTTCAACGTATGTTAATCTGGATTTGTTTTGAATTACTACTCATCAAAGTTTGAGCATTAATAAATTCATGCTATGCTTTTTGAATTTCCATCTGATGCTGTTGTGAATTGCGGTGAAATTGGATCTAATTAAGATTGGCCTTTACACTTTAGTTTTTTTTTTTCGTGTGCTTTTTGAGTTTTGAGCGATGAATTCTGCATAGTAGTTTCCCTTGTATAATGGCAAGCAGAACTGGTGGAGGTAAAAATACTATCTGCCTGCTGCACATTATTCTCCTAGATAATACGTACGATGGCTCTAATTAATTGTTTTGAGAATATTTTATTTTATTTTCTTTGGGGAGGAAGGGGGGAGATTTTGCATTAATATCAATTAGCAAATTCGCCTGGTTCTGTCAATGCTTGCTCAATGAATTCCAAGGCTGATTGATTTTAGCTGTCTAAAACTAAGAAAGCTTCTAGTTTTTCCTGCATTTTCATGTGGAAAGTTGGCATTTGTTCTAACATAGACTTGTGATCAATAGATTTTCAAATGAAAAATCAGAAGCAAAAAGCTCCGAGTCTATGATTCCTACAGAAGTGATATCCACCACATCTGTTCATCCTCCTGAGGTACATGATAATTAATAGTTATTATGTGAGCTTATTTAATGAGTTTGGAAAAAAAAAAGTATATATTTATATGGCTCTTGGTTATTTTTATTATATTTTCTTATGTTTTATCAGGAGTAAAGAGCATAGACATGATCAGAAGCTGTGGGAGAAAAATGGCCTTGCTCAGTCAGATTTTGCCCTTGATTGATACAGACATAGATATATAACGCGGAACGTGAAAAAGCTAATTGTATACGTGTAAATGCTGCATCTCTCGGAAATTCATGTATGTTAGGTAACATCAACCTTCCTGTAAACATTACAATGTAATTGTTGGTAAATTTTGAGTAAATAATTTAATGTTCAAACATGTCTTCCAATAGTTATACTTGTATGTATTAAAACCCTTGTCGAGATGGGACTCACTCCCTCAAACATCTCCTTTAAAAGCTTGTACATGAGAAAGGAGGTGACTAAGCTCGACCATAGATCGTGGGTTGGCTTTTCGCAAGATTAATAATCATGTCTCTTCATGATAATTATATTTTGTGTTGCTCTGGTCTTCAAGGCATGTAAAAACACAGCCGAATGGATGACTCAAATAAATAACCGTAATTTTCTCTTTGCGTTTTCTTAAAATAAAAGATAGACATGATGAATTTTTAATTTGTGCTGAACACATAGTATTGTAACTAAAACATAATATTGTAATTAACAATATATAACTATATCTTACCATATTTAACACTCATATTCAAGTTGATTTATATAAATTGTATTTATCAAACTTGTCAAAAATATAATTAATTCTAGATTTCCAAAAGTACTTGGTATATAGGAATCTCAAAGATCTTGGGTTTGGTGATCACTTGATTTAAGTCCTATTATACAACAAATAATCAAATATGTTGTAAGAACTAAGTGTCAACTCAAGATTCATAAAGTGCCTACTTACAATACACTTTTTGCGCAAAATAAAATGTTGTTTAGGTAACATGGCAGTGGAAACCACAAATCGATGTCTAATAGGATGCACCATAAATATGTATAGCAATCCCAAACATCTTGGTTTTGGTTGATCAATTGGTTTAAGCCTTATTACATAATAAGTAACGAAATCTGTTGTTAGAACTATCTGTCAACTCAATGTTCATTACACTTTTTTTGCATAAGAAACATTTAAAGTAGAAGTAAAGATTATAATTTTGGTTAAATAAACTTTTAAGATTAAGAATATTTTAAAAATGTTTTACATGTTTAAATATATAAAGCTAATGAATTAAAAAAAGTTAATAAAATACCTACAATATTTTTCTCCGAAAAAAATGTTCATAAAAAAAATCCTATAAATACATAGTAGATTTCCTGCCAAATTTTATTAAAATATTATAAAACTTATTTGTCAAAATTTCTTTTAAGAAAAATATGCATGAAAAAGTTTAAAAATCAACGAACTTTTTTTTAACCTGTAAATTCAAATAAAAACATAAATAAATATTAAGTAAAAGTGCAGAAAATTTGGTAAGAATTTTGTGCAAAATATTTTGTAGAAAAGTTGATAAGAATTTTTTAAAAATTAGTATTCATAGTAAAATTTATAAGTATTTCTTGAGTAAAAAAATAAATTCAAAATGATTGACATTAAAATATTTTTTTTCAGAATGAAACAAAAGATTGGCGCCAACGCCAACTTTCTACAATGACATTTTGATATAACTTCCAATAGATTAAATCCAACAACATTAAATTACCATAAATCTTTATGAAGCTTGTAAACAAATCAACCATATGACTTTGAAACAATTAGATACAAGCTTTTTTATGAGTGTTTACTAAGAAGTATTTTTATAAAGAAAAATTAAGTTATATATGAATGAGTTGATTTATAGAAGACATTTCATTTAGTTACAATAGTTGGGCAAAGAGTACAATCGAGTTTCAAATTGCCTTATTAACTTAGGTTGAAAGATTTTTTTACCCATGATTTATCTGGATAGCACGGTTTTGTTAGTAGGTGAGAATTCGGTCTTCTGGGACATGAATTCTAGCCTACAAAAAGTTTTTCTTTGGAATCCCAGTCAGAATTCGGTTCCCTGGACCCGAATTTTGAACTAGGTTTTTTATTTATTTTTTTCCTTTTTTTAAATAAATAAAAATTAAGATTTTTGATTTTTTTTAATAAAATACATTTAAGAGTTAATTTTTTGTGTGAAAAATGTTGCATTAGAGGTTAAAATTATTTTTAAAAAAAATATATTTAATATTATGTTTTTAATTATTTTAGGTATTATTTGAAAAAATGAAAAATAAATAATTTTTTTTTCTCTTTTTGAATTTGTTGATTATAAAGTAGATTTTGTATTGTGTAGTAAGTTATTTTATGTGTAATTTGAAAATATTAAAGTCAATTTAATTTTTTTTTTATAATTTGTGTAGTATTAATTATTTTGAATTGATGTTTATAAATATTGAAATTATAGTTATCTTTTAATTTTGCATAATTTTAAATATTTGTATATTATAAACATTGAAAATTTGTAAAAAATAATTTAAAAATAAGGAAATAACTAAAATAATTTAAAACCATTTCATTATTGTATTTTAAATAATTTTGTTACTTGTTTTTGGTTTATGTAAAATAAGTAACAATAAAAGATAATAAGAAAAGATGTAGCATTGAATTGAATCAAGTATAAATTTATT
>Ga0099822_1009660_pt1 | contig 12096 bp, 4 predicted proteins | sample CowpeawhiteBW_FD_76839 | JGI IMG/M metagenome (GOLD analysis project Ga0099822, IMG submission 76839) | Root nodule microbial communities of legume samples collected from California USA - Cow pea white BW | ecosystem: Host-associated > Plants > Roots > Nodule | place: USA: California | collected... | reverse complement strand
TGAGAGCACAAAATAATGAATTTGTGTTCAACTTTCTTTTTTTCTTCATAAACAAAAGAAAACAAAACAAGTAAAAGTCTAAAGTGGATATAATATGTGAGAAACTCAAAAAACAGTGAGAGAAAAAATAAAAAATATCTTAATAAATTTATTTATTTTTTATTAAATTTAATTTTATACTTTATTATTTATTTGCATTAAATGTTATATTTTATAAAATAAATAAAAAAATACCTATTTTAATTCTTATCAATTTCCAATATATACTTTTATTATTTAAAAAATTTCAAAACATTAAATTTCTTATACATAATTTAAAAAATTAAAAACAATTTTTTTTTTCATATAACATAAATATAAAAAAGTAAAAAAGGCCACGGCCCTTGTCCCTTCCTCGGTCCGCCTCTGGAAGGAAGGAAAAGAAGAAAATAAAATAAAATAAAAAGTTTAAAAAGTTACAGAAAAAAAAATTAATACACAATAGTCATCTTTTAAAACCGGCTAAAACTAATTTAACATAAACAAGAGTATTTTTTAAAAGATAAAATACCATTAAGTAAAAAAATATGAAAAATAAAAATAATCATAAACTTAAATTTAAATATTTAATTACTAATTAAATTAATAACTTATTAAAATATTTGTTGTATTAAAAGATGTTATTAGCTTACCTTTTTATGGAGAAAAAAAAGAGACAATAAAAATAACTGAAAATATAATACAAAATGGGCGAAAAAAAAAAAGAAAAAATATGTTACGCGATTTAATAAATTTCAAAAGAGAAAAAGGATGACTTTTCCCCTTGTTTTCTAATAAATAAAATAAAGAAAGAGACAAAACATAGCATTTTAAGTCATTCGTTATTATATATTATGATCTATGTGTTTTTTGGAATACATATCAATTTAAGTTATGGAATCTATTTTAAATTGGCTAAATTTTTTATAACTATACGTTTTTAAATAAATATAATTTTAAACAGTATGCATATATGGTTACACTAAAACAAATAATTTTTATTGTAAAAAGTATGATTAATGTGTCTGGATTGATTTATGTGTTGATCTTCACAGCTTTCTTGTGATAAAGGTGTCACCTGCCGTCACAGTTGATCTTTATTAATGCGTCGGATTCACATGATAAAAATGGTTATACCGTAACACGGATCATAAATTTTATTTTTTATAATATATATATATATATATATATATATATATATATATATATATATAATTATTTAATTTTATTAAAAATAAAAATTAATTTAATTTTATCTTTTGAAATTTTAAACATATATGAAAATAATTAATTAATATAATAATATGAAAAGATTTAAAATAAAATAGCAGAGATCGAAAAGGCAATTTTTTTCCAAAATCACGTTCGAGAAATCGGGTTCCAAATTGAATTTCATGAGTTCCAATAAATTTGTTCGAAAATCATGTTTTTAAAATTTTGTTTTGGAAGGAACTGATGGGGTGCTGCCCAGAACTAGTTGTATATGATTATTGACAGTCGAGTAAAATAGTAATACAAGTTAAATATAAATGTAAAAATTTATTGCATATCAAGATATCATATTATATTGTTACTAAACACAAAAAACATAATTAAATAATAAAATTTTATTTTATATTATTAGTTGAAAGAAGACTACTTTTTCAACTGCTTAAATATATTTAGATATATTTAGATACACAAAACTCTAATACTGACAAATAGAGGAAGAGAATCAGCCAAAATATGCTCTCATTCCTAGTATTTGTTATGTATGAAGCATGGAAAGATTAGTGTGTCAATTTAAGCGAAAATTTATTTTCATCTAAAAAGTCTGAACATAGATAGCTTTAGCACAAGCTTTTCATAAAAATTCCCCTCCTACTGTAGGTTTAATTGGGAATCCATTTTATCAAAACTCAAGCAGCGCCATTGATTTTCTGAACAAAGAACACATTTATAACCACAACACTTTCTTGACTCTCAAAACTGCTTCTTTTGTGCACATGTAAACATCATCACTAATTACAAGCCATAATCAACTTTACTAATATATCCTCAAAGTAACAATGCTGCAATGTGCAATGAGAGAGCTGAGGAAGGTAACAAACAATGAAACATGCAAAATATATCTTCAAAGATACCAAAATTCATCAAAAATATGTAAGAATTCGATCGCATCCCTCACAGATGAAACTAGATATTTATGCAGTACCATAAGTCCAATGAAATTTACTAGAATGAACTCTGATATGATATCTCAGTCACACAAAAACCCACATTTAAAATGAAGTTTGGTATTCACTCAAAATCATATCCAGTAAAACCCATCACATAAAAAGAGGCAGATCAAGGAAACACACAAGAATCAAATTTTTTTAGTGGCATCACAAACTATATTCATCACAAGTTGACTCAAGAAATTACACACTAGAACCCGCAGCCATAGTAAAAGTGAAAAAACATGGCATGAAACCAATACTCTGCAACCTGCAAAAGATGCTCAGTCACTACCATCAACACTACCGTATTTGCCATAACTATTACAATCATTTTCTAACTCTGTAATCTATGCTATTTCTTTATCCCTCAAAGTTTGATATAATTAAAAGATATTAGAGTTTCTGTTTCGCACTCTAACCGCGTGATGATCTTTCTTTCATATAGGCACGTATCGTTTCAACGCTTGCTTCCCCGCCACGGCCATTCCCACGACAACGCCGCCCACCGCTCCGGCTACCGCCGCTGATCTCACCCCTCTCGCCGCCCGGTACAGTGCGCCGGTGCCGAGTCCCGCTGCGACGCTATTCCATACGTCGTCCGCGTCTCTCGCTGCCTCGATTCCGCTCTCGATTCCAGCGTAGAGTAACCCTAGTATCCCGACCCGGTTTCCCCAGACCCGACCCGAGTGTCCCGCCGCGTTCAGGACGCGGTTGATTCGGAGCTTCGCTGTATCACCGGACTCGAAGGCCCTGACACCCTCTACGAGTCCTGAGCCGCCACCGCCGAGGGCTCCGGCTAGGTAGCCGCATCCGGTGTAGAAGGTGAGGTTCTCGCCCCAGGAGCGGCGCTTGCGGCGGGCCTCTTCGACGAAGAGGAACTCCGGCGAGGTTGGGAGGTGGTAGAGGTTTCGAATTGGAGCATCGAGATCCTTGTAGGGATCGTAAGTTCGGGTCCGGGTCTTCGGGTCTGACATGGGGAGAGAGGGTTTTGCAGAAGCTAGGGTTTAGGAATACAAGAACCCTGGTAAGTATTGGTTCTCAAACCATAAAACAAAACAAAACTCGGTCGGTTAAAGAATCTGCACAATTAGATTCGGTTCGATTGGAGTATGAACCGGACTTCGGCTCGAACCAGAAAGGTTTTTTCTGAATCAGAACGAGGTGCATTTGGTTCGGGATAACTTCTACGATTCAACATTATTTATGAATTTAAGTATATCTATATTAATGCTATTAATAATTGAATAATAATAATTAGTTAAAAAATCATGTTTAACGTGTATTATGATTTATTGCGTTAAAGTTAAGTTTGGTATTTTATAAATAGAGTATAACTTTAATTTTATATCGTAAATATACATGATGTTGGTTTTGAATTTTCAAATAATTCATATAAAATTTAATACATTTTGTACAATTGATTATTTACAATAAGATGACAGTGTATTTAATTAAATTCAGTTTCCTTTTAAGCAAATCTATTAACAAACAGTTTCCACTAAGCATAACAGATGAGAAAAAGGTTTATGTTGAGAGATGACAGGCTTTAACAGAAATCTTTATATATAATTCTCTCTTACAATAATTTTACTTTTTATTTTTCAGCAATTGCAATTCCACCATTATTATAAATTGGTTAAAACAAATAATTGAATCAATCAACATTTGTAGTAATAATTTAAATCAATTAATAGTACTCCGCTGATTGGCCTTCACGCTTGAAAATAATGATGCTATCAATCGATTCTAGCAATTATTACAAATGAACAAAGTAGGAAAAAAATCTGAAGCAATGCATAATTGAGTTCATTATTAATCATTCGATATAATGTAGATTAAGAAGGATCAAACCCAATTTACCTTAAAATCTTGCTTCTGAGTGAAAGAAAATAAAATTGTGGACTCAGAACAGAACAAAAGCTTTACCTGTCTCTCTTCCTTTCTTTCCTTCACATTTCTTTCTACTTCACCCAAAATCTTGGAATGAATTTGAACTCACTATTATACTTCTTCCTTCTCATATTTCTGAAATGCAGCAGATGCCAAATTCATGAACAAACACTCTCTCCAGTTGAATTCATCAACTCCGAATACAAATCCAGTGAGCTACAAAATGAATTACGCAAAACTGTCCATTGATTAACTGAATAACTTTGTACAATAGCATGGAATAACATTCAAAATCTTTTTCAGTCAATTCAACATCCAAAACTGACCATTTTCAAATGCAATGCATAAGCAACTCCAACCAAAGAAAACCATTCCAACAACTACAAGTCAGAATTTTCTTACACAAAAACCACTGTCCTATATTCCTCTATACGAATTTCAACCCTGTGTATGTGTGTGTGAACAATTATCTTACAAAAAAACTGTTGAACAAATCAAATAAACTAAGCAAAACATCTTCACCATTCATGGGGTAGTGAAGTTCCCAAGATTGGACCTTCCAATCCCCTGCCTCTCATTCATGGAGTTCATCTTGGCCATTCTCAGACCCGCCCTGAAGCTCTCGATGAAGTTGTGAGCTTTGGTATCAACATCAGGGCTAGGACAGAACAATGAGGGTGCACTCACATTTGCAGAATCTTCACCATGTTTGGCAAAAGGACTATTGACTTGGCTTGTTTCATCATGAGTACTAGTTGTTGTTGGTGTGTCCACACTAACTTCATCCAGATCAGGTGATCCACTACGTGAACTACCAATGCTGTCAACCCTAACATAGTCACCCTGCACCCGGAACTTCCACCCTGGCAACTTGAACGGCGGAAGCGGCGGCGGCGGAGGAATAGGGTTTAATGGTGACTCATTACCGGCCATCATCACTTTATCTTTCAACCCAGAGGAAGAACCAGACTCCCTCTTGTTTGATACCCTTGTTGTTGCCACAGCAACATTGTGGGTGGTTTTGTGTTTCCCTTTCTTCAAAGAAAATAAGTTCTGAAAACCTTTAGGTGGAGGGGGTGGTGGTGCAGGCGGTTGTGGCAATAACGCTTCAGAATTCAGAATGCTATCAAAATTTTCAACGCTTCTTTGCCTTGGTTTCTTCTTCTTCCCTCTTAAAGATGTCAAGAACTCTATAGTAGCAGTCCCTCTTTTCTTCTTACCCTGCCCCGTCTTCGCCTCCACCGGAGGCGGCGGCGGAGGCGGCGGCGGCGGCGGTGTACTCTTTACAACCGAATAATCCCTTTCCTGTTTGGATTTCCGTTGAACACCCTTCGTTCGGATCCTCGGCGGCGGATGAGACGACGGCGACGGTTGTGAACTCTGCGAATCTGAATTCTTTATTTCAAGTTTCTCGATGGTTTCCACTTGATAACTTCGCTTGGCGTTTCTCCGCGTGCCGTGCGTTCTCGTCGCCGGCGGCGGAGAAGATGGCGGCGATAGTGAAATATCCTCTACAGATGAATCATTTGTTTCGTGTTTCTCTTCGACTCCCGATCGATGTAACCGGTTGACATTTCGCCGAACAACTTGCGTTCGAATCGCCGGCGGCGATTGTGAAATCTTCGCATCTAAATCATCCGTTTCATGCTTCTCCACAGTTTCCACCTGATACGCTCGGTGGACATTTCTCCGAACAGTCTCTGTCCCTTGTTGCGGCGAAGCGGTGACGACATTGTCAATTCCTATTTCTTTTTCTTCTTCTTCGGCATCGTTCCTCGGGTGCCGATGCCGCAGGAGGTAAGTATCATCATAAAACCGGAACCTTTCATCGGCGGGGATCGGTTGGCGGAGATCGGGGTAGGAGCTGAAGCTCCTCAACCTATTAAACGATCGACGAGGAGTGTGACCGTAAGAGTAATCGTACTGGTACCACGTTGGTGGCGGCGTGGAAGGGTTGGAAAAAGTTCTCTGAGAACGCGGGGTAAGGGTTTCGGGGGTGGTGTTTCTGCCGAGGAAGCCACAAACAATGGCGAAGAGCACAAGCACGAGGTTGAGAAAATCCCAGCTGCTTTTCACCGTACGAGGTTTAAAGATGTTGGAAGCGAACGAGTGCAATGTCGGAACTACGATGAGCGAGAACACCAGCGCGAGTACGAGGAAGAGTACGAGGAGGGACGTGGAGGTGCGTAAAAGAGAGTAAGAGCGGCGGAGACGGCGCCGGTCTCGGTGCTCCGCCGCCCAGAACGGCGGCATTGTCCACGTGTCTCCATCTTGTTCCATAATGACTTAGTACGATGTGGTTTTACGTTGGTGTCTTTTGGGGCAGTGGAAGTTGAAAGTTTGCTTTGCTTGATTGATGATGCTCTTTTCTGCTTTGCTTTGTGTGAGGTTTGTGTCTGCTTTTTCTGTGGTTTGGTTGATTCATTAGGTTAAATATTGGTGGGGTTAGGATCGTGAAAACGTGCATAGAAACTGCTGGCGATACCGTGTTGTTTGTCGTTTAGTGAATTGTGACAACCTAGTTACAGAGAAAACAGTGGTAAAGCATGTGAGCATTTTGAAACAAGGTTTCCAAAGACCTTGACTTCACTTTATTTAACTTTTTTTTTTTCCTTGATTTATTGGGTCAGTTTTGGAGAATGCTCGTTCTAATTTCTTCGTCCTTGCATGGAATAGAATGAAAGATAATAATTCAGAGACGTATTTGCATCAACTAACAGGGATGTAGACAGCAAAAAAGGATTTGCATGGAAAACAGAGGTTTTGTTTTCAAACCAAAAACAACAACGATTGACACGAGCACATTGGAAGAAAGCGCGTTTTTGTGATTGTTGTTTGGAAGTATCAAAACAACTTGAAAGTTTTGTTGCTTGTGTGAGAAAATTATACTTACAGCTTCTTATTAATAATCAGCAAAATTTCATTTTTTATTCTTTGCCTTTATTATATCATCTGATAAAGTATATCTTTCATCCTAGTCTAATTTAAGAACTTGTAATGCCACTTTTTACTTTATGACAAAATACACTTTTTCTTCTTTCAATTTCCTCGGTGCGTAAAATGAGAGATTACTTGTGTTAATAGGTACTGATGAAATAAAGTATATTTTCCAAAACCACCCCACCAAGTGATTTCAGTAAGAAAGAAAATAATTATAAACATACACGCTTTACTTTTAACTTATGTATAAAGCTCCAAAATTCCTTCTTCCACCTTTTTCCTTGAGAAGATGAGGGAGGATGGGAGAGAAAAACATTAAAATAATATGTTTGATGAGAGAAATACAAAAGCAAACCAAATCTTAAAAAATGGAGACTCGTTCGTTGTACTTTTTGACTCATTTTTAAGGTTGAGTTACAAGCCATTCTCAAAAACCATATCTAGCAAATGATTGTATCTTTTCCTCCTCAAATGGTTCAATCTTTGATTTTGATTTCTAGAATGGGTTCGTTTTGATACTCAAGTTTGATAACGGCGCAAAGATTAGGACCAAAAAACAGAGTTGTGTGATGTTAGAGGTAATTTGCAAATGGTTTTGGAGGTGGAGGCTCTAGCATCTCATTTTTGAGGATTAATGACTTTGATTTTGTGTGTTCTTGGTCTAAACCAACTTTATTAGGATAGATATTATACCACTTCGAAAGGGTGTTTATATTTCAACTCAATATACATGATAAATGCCTTTCAAAGGTAAGGTTAGAGTTTTCCTCTATCTATAATTTGATTTGATTGTATACTTAGTCCATATCAAATATCTAATATAACAAAAATAAAGAATAATAAAGGCTATAGAATTTTAAATACCTAACTTAATCTTACAAAACTAATTTATAAAATAAAATTTGTAATCAGAGACGTTTGAAGATCCCAACAGGTAAAGCTTGTTAAAGCTTGTGTTTTACATCTTCTAGAAAAATATGTTTCCACAAATATTTTTTATAAAATTATGTTTGTAAATAAAAATTTAATTAAACTATCATGAGTGATTATCAATTTTTATAATAATTTGTTTTATTTATAAAAATGTCTCATTTTTAAGTTTATTTTAGGTCTCTCAAAATTATGATGCATTTTAATATAAATAATTTTATTAGTAAATAAAAATATTTCATTCATAATTTTGTTTTAGGTTTTTCAAATCCTTTAATTGTTCATGTTTGCACCTCTTATACTTTTGTCTCTATTTAATATAGATCTCTAAAATATATCCAAGAATATACATCTCAAGCGAGAAACTGGATATTAATTGTGGTCTGATTGGTGGCAGGACCCAACAAACAACAAATCTTCCTAGGATAGATCAATATCATCCTTAAAAAATACACTTTAAGTTTAACGCAACCTAACAACATTGAATTATAAATTGAGGTGGTTTGCATTCACTTATATATTGTAAATCTATCTTATCTATAGTCAATGTGAGATCTCCAACAAAAGAGAGTTGAGAATTGTTCGAGATCAAAAAGAAAGATTAATTTATTAAAACATAAGTTAAAGAATGTTAAAATGAAAGTAAAAATACCTAAAAGAAAAAGTTATTAAAATTCTAAATGTAAGTGATAATGAAATATTGATGGGTCTATTGAGGGGGGATTCACTAGAGAATAAATTTATGGGTCTTCTAACTCAACTTTCTCATATCTATCTAATGTAAGACTTATACTCACACTTGAATTGCAAATAATATCTCCTTCAAAGGTAAGTTCCTTCCACATCACTACATTCTCCCTCAAGCGCTTGAGACCCTTGTCAGCAAGACATTTGATACAAGGAATCCTCACAACTAGGATTTGTCAATATTGTACCTCATTTGAAATTTATCGGGAAAAAACAACATAAATGAGATCTCAGCCCAACCCACGTAAGAGATTAATATCACCTCTAACATAAAACCTTAAGACAATGGGTTTATAGGTTTTTATCCTTATATATAGAGTTGTCAACTTAACCCATGGCCCATGTACCAAACCTAGCCCACCCTTCAATAATCTCCATTTTAGTAGGGCTTCAATTGAGGGGGCAAAAAAAGAAAACATAGCCCTCGAAGGTCAAGACTTTTCGACCCGACTTATGTCGAAGGTCAACTCAAGCTGCCCAGACTAAAGTTCGATATGGGTCAACTTAGACTGAAGGTCAATCCTAGATGATTTGGCTTGAGATCGACACAGACTTATTTAGACTAAAAGTCGAGACAAACTAACCTAATTCAAAGGTCTAATAATATATTTTAAAAATTTAATATTTTTTTCATGTTTAAAAAGAAAATCCATGGATTAGCCTTGATGTATGACTTTTGTCCTGTAACTTTTTCATATGAAACTTTTTGACTCTAACATACCTGAGTCAAAACCATGTTCTATGAAGTAGGTAAAATTGACAACTTTATTTATGTGTTGCTTAACTTGTATATTTTTACTCAATATAAAATTTAAATTCACACTTAAATTTTGAATATATGAATATAAAAAATTTATACTTGAAACAAATATTCGTCTAAAGATCCAACAAAAACTGAAACATAAAAAGTTTGACAATGAAAAATATTAATTTCATAAGGGTAGATAAGTGGTTAAATTGATTAAAATTATATTATAATGTTAATAATTTTTTAACTCAATGAGAAAGCAAGAAAAACCAATAAATTTTATGTGAGTTTTGTAAGAGTGTGGTTGGGTAGGGAGTAAAACGTGTAAATTAGGTAAATAAGTGTAAGGGGAGGTAGGAAAACAAATAATTCCATTAGAATCATGTGTTTCATACATACTTACACTTTCCTTTTACATGAAAGATCATTTTAAATCTTGTTCGCTTTGGTGTCAAATTTTCAATTATTAAATACGTTGATGTAAGATGGCAAGTACGACCTAACATTCAACTTTCTCTAATTTAATTAACCAATAATAATCATGATAAAAATACTAATCATGGTAGCAATATTAACAGGGATAATAATGATGTAATCGTGTTATTAATAATAACATAATTTAGATGTAATAATGTTTAAAATTGATGTTTACATTCAATACACCATTGACTACTTTTATTTCCTATTCTTAAAAAATATAATAATTTCTATTAATACACAACATCTTTTTTATAATAATATGTTTTCATTATTTTGTGACTTTGTACATTTCTCTCATTAATTAGTTTAATTAAACTTTTAATTCTTTTATTCAACACTAAAGTTTTTAAAAACATTATACTTAATAATAATAAAATACATATCTCCAAATTTTATAAAGAACTGAAGTTTGTAAAATTGAAAGCTTCATGTACTTTTATATTTTACTTTGTTTTCTAATAACAACAAAATTATAATATATGAATTACTTTTAACTTACTTTTGTATATTTTAGCTATTTTTTTTAAATAAAAAATATTTGCTCGTCATTGTAAACTAAAGAATTTAATTCTTTTACTCAAATCTATCTACCAACCTTTATAATTTTAAAATCAAACATTTTCAATGTTCTATGGTTGCCTAAAACCCTTTCCCATACATCACCTTATTCTCTACTTAAATGATTAAGAATTTAAGTTGGAATTCGAAGAAAACAATTGAATGATGCTCTTTACGGATTTCAGAACAATGTTATATCAAAGTTATCAGAAAAGTCACAAATAGCTGAGATTCAACGGTTGGAATTAAAAGGTCAAAACACCAACTTTGGTTGCAAGAAAACAAGCTTCAACACTTCCAGTACTTAACAACTGTATGTATTGCATATTTCACATCTCGAAGTACTTGGCAAATATGCAATTTCTCATCTTGAACGTAAACAATATGAGAAACCCCACCAGGTTTTCATATTGTCAAACACCAGCACCAGTAGTATATTCTCACTTCTAATAAATGAAAGCTAGCAACTAATTACTATACCAAGAAACATACACACCAAAATAAGTTAGCTGAACCATCTTTTTGGATAAAATCTAGTTACATCACATCCTCCTTGTCTATACACAACTCCAAAAAGGGTGCAGAAGCAGCTCTATGTTCACATAATTAAATGGAACTAGCTTTGGACCTTTTGTGCATATTTTTCTTGATGATCAACAGCGATCGCTAGAGCTTGATTATGGGTTCATAAGGCTTGCCTTTCTCATGTAGGGGCAGATGTTAGAAGTGATTTTTGTTTTCCTCGTTAGCTAGAGATAGATCAGTTGATAGAAAAATTTACAAGACAATAACAGCCACTGTTATCACCGCAGCAGTTGTGAAAACTAGAGCCTGCAATACCAATAAAAATGTACTAAAAACAAGACCTTTTTTTTTTTCAAAATACTACAACATATATAAGATTTGACACGGCAAACGAAACAATAGAAAATATAGATAACCTGTAAAGTAGAAATTTTGACAGTTGAAATGTAAATGCATACTCATTTTTAAGCACAGGACTTACAGCAATTGCAGAAGCAGCAAGGCCAGCCCGCTCTCTCGGATCCTTGTGATAGTAATTTCCAAAGTAGAGAATTGTAGCGTAATACCACATTAATGGACAAACAAATCCTAGCAGAAGACTGGCAAGAAAAAGAGAGGAGAGAAGATGCAACCATCAAACTATGCAAGCAGAAGAAAGTGAGAAAGAGTAAATATGCATAATATTACTCACGAGAACCATCCAATTCCACAGCCAAAACATGGTAGAGGCTTATCAAATTTTCCCAGTAGTGGGTTCTCTGCATCCCCGGTTGGAGCATACTTGTCTTTTATTTGTTCAGCTGTATCCATCTAGAGCCCTATGTATATTAAACTCAGGTTCAGTTTACTTTTTCTCACACCAAAAAGAGACCCTTGCATATTTGAGCGTTTCTCTTTACGAGAAGGCATTAGAATCATAATCCATATAGTAAATGGGAATAGACTTCAAAAGAGAAACAAGAAAAGGAAAAAAAAAAAAAAAAAAAAAAAAAAGAAAAGAAGAAGAAAAAAGAAAAAAAACAAAATAATTACCAAAAAAAAAAAAAAAAAAAACAACTA
>Ga0099822_1009659_pt1 | contig 12097 bp, 4 predicted proteins | sample CowpeawhiteBW_FD_76839 | JGI IMG/M metagenome (GOLD analysis project Ga0099822, IMG submission 76839) | Root nodule microbial communities of legume samples collected from California USA - Cow pea white BW | ecosystem: Host-associated > Plants > Roots > Nodule | place: USA: California | collected... | reverse complement strand
TAAAGCTTAAAGCTTCTAAACTCTTGAAAGACGTTCCAAATCAACTTGAAGGACATATTGCTAAGGAGCAAGTAATTGACACATGAAGGCTCCATCTTAATCTGATGCTTTCTTCAAAAGGTAATGGAAGTTTCTTGGAGTAACTTTCCGAAAGTTTAAAGTACAAAACAATGCTCATTCCTTCACCATCAGTTTCTCCTAAAAAAGTGTACCAATATATAGTGGAACCTAAATTCTGTAAAAGAAAAAAGTATAAGAATATGCAGCAACAATTTTATATTAATGAAAGAGTTTAATGTAGTGAGATGTACACTTTCAATTAAATCCACATTAAGATGTACCCTTAGTTCAAGCTTAAGCTTTGCTGCATTCCTTAGTACCTCATTTATATGTATATAAGTTCTTAACTAAAATATTGAAACCATGTGAAAAAAAAAATAGAAATGAAGCAATAAATAACAATAAATCCATACTTACAAAATAGCAACTTTGTAAGATTGTTTATACTTAAAGGGATGAGAAGTGTTCCCACCCATGGAAATACTTTGACTAGTCTTAGATTTTTTATTGGATTCGAAGAAACCTCATAAAAGGTGTTGCATTAAGCAAAATGACACTTTTACTAAATGAGGCTTACAAGCTACAAAATACAATGTAACCAATCCTCTTAGTGAGTTGTCCACGAAATAGACTAGTATATGAAACATTTAAATAATGATTGTTCACGACTTTCTTATTAGCAATCTAGCATATGAACCACATTTTTGCAACATAATAATTCAATGGTAGTGGCAATATTTGTATTGTCATGCCAGTATTGGTGCGACCTCATAACAACTCTAGATATTGGAGGATGACCAAATGGTGCATCCTCGTAACAAAAGGGGCACAAGAAATATCACAATAACAATAAAGCAAATAGTGTCTTGGTAAAACAAACTAGACTCAAATAGCTAAAAAAGGAATATTAACAAACAATTCATGTGTGGATGATCACTACTCGTTTCCTTCTCTCCTTCTTCATCCTTCTTCAATTTACCACCTTTGTATCTTCTTCCAACCAAAATCTGATTTAGAAGAATAGAAGAAATATTTGATTATAAAGAAAGAAGAAGAAAAAAAAAACAAAACCCCACAAAAAAGGAATAAAGAGATAGAGAGACGGGAACCTCCAAAATGCGGCCGCTCCTCGACATTGGCTTTACAGGTGTGGGTGAGTTGCTTCTCTTCCAAAGGAGTCCTACAAAGTCATGCTTCTCACAATCTCCATCACAATGCATTGCCTATCTATCTGACTCTGTTCCTTTGATTCCAAATCACGTTTTGTAGTGATAATCTATGAAAACCCCAAATCAATTACCAAATTTTCAAGAGTAAAACCCTAAATGGTTTCCCACTTTTCTTAACAATGAAACCCTAAATATATTCTCGTTCCCTACCATTCTACTACAAAATAAAAAGGAAAGATGAAAACTACCTGCAATGCACGCTCAACAGAGAGGAAGGTGCAATGAAGCTAAACTTTGGAGATGAACATAGAAGTTGAATGATAGTGTTGGAGAGATTTCATATACCTAAAACTGGAAGAGGAATTTTTCTTGTGCGTGGGCGAAGAAGAGGAAGGTGTGTGTCGCGTGGAAGAAGATATGGCGACGACCTTAGTGACGAGCGACATTGTGTCCGCCTTGGTACTGGTGTACACTATGCGGATTGAAGATGAAAATGAAAAAAAAAAAACCTTTGAATGTTCTCTTTTGGAGAAGATGAAGGTAAATGAATCTAGGGTTTGGTCTGATTCAATGTTTAGTAGAAGGGGGAAAATGAAATTTCGAAACGAGAGTAAGAGTGGAAGGCCAAAAGATTGAAGTTTGGATTTAAAATTTAAGGGATAGTAAAAATTGTTTATAATATTTATTTAAAATATGACAATTAAAATTGTCGTATGTTGCATGTAAAATATGACAGTTAAAGTCGTCATATTTTATATGTAAAATATGACAGTTCAAAAATTATCGTATTATTATGTAAAAAGTGACGATTTTAAATAACTGTCATATTAAAATCGTCACAATTTACATGATTTAAAATTGAAATACAAAAGCATATAACAAATCATAGTGTTTACAAATTCAACTTGTAAACTGCTTTAAGAAAAATGGCTAGACAAGAGAATTCATGACATGAAAGAACTACACATGACTTCTAAGCCATAACTTATGGATCATAAAATAACGAAAGACTTAAAATAAAGCAATTGTACCGAATAGAATGACCAAAGACTCAATAAAATGCAAAATCATACATCATTTATGATATATGAATTCTAAAAGCACACAAAGATGTTCAAGATGAAACAAATGAATATGAACCAAATTTACAAACAATTAAGCACAATTAATTAGAGACAACACTTTAGGACAAGTAAAGGAAGGTAAGAACAAGACGGAATTGGATGAAGAATACTTAGTTCTTGAAGAACGAGATCTTTGAATACCAAATTTCGCCATGGTTGCTGGAAGATGTTAAGTGGAATAAATGGAGATGAGCATAAGCTTGAGGTTGAAGTAAGCTAAGATGAAATGGAAGGGTAGAGGTGTTCTTAGAGAGAGAGAGGTTCAACCAAATTTCTCAAGGAAGAAGGCTAATGGCCTTGAATAGGACAACCTATTTTAAAGTCTTTTTAGTAAGTATATGTAGTTAAAAAAAATTATATCACAACTTAAATTATTCATAATCTAATTTGTAATCTAAAGAATATTCGTTTTAATAAAAGAATTTATATTATATATAATTCTTTATTAATAATATCCTGGATTCAATATTTAAAGTTAAGTTTTTAAATATAAATATTGTGAACGTAAAGTTTTAGAAAAAATATAATTTAAATGATTGTACAAGTCAAAATTTTACTAGTATACCCATTCCAAAATTATAATTAAAATATATGAAATTTTACAAATGACATTTACTTATCTTTGAAATTTGCATTATACCTAAATTTATTAACTACACAGTACAAGAAAATGTAATCAATTTAAAAAAATAATCATTATATTAATTAAGTTAATTATAAAATAAAAGATATTAATATTTAAAATAGTCTTTATTAATAATAAAAAATTATAATCGATTTTGTAAATTAAAGTTTAAATTGGTAACATTAACAACCAATTGTTTTTGTCAATATAGTAACTAATATTTTTAGATTTTTCAGTTAAATAACCCTTCAACAAATAATTTTAACTTTATATTTTACTTATTTTTTCTTTTATTTTTTCCCTTTGTTTATACTAAATGGACAATCTTTTACACTATTTAAGTTAATCCAGATTTCTAACATAATAATTCATAATGTTTTTTGTGAGTAATTTAGTTTTTAGGTGTATATTGCAACTTGGGAGTTATGGGACAAGAGGAAGTTTATTTTAGTTGGAGAAAAAAAAATTATGAGTCAAAATAAATTTTTTGATACTAAAAAGTGAAGAAAGGATAAGAAAAATACTTAAAAAGTAACCAATTAATTGATTATATAATAAAAAAATTAGTGGGTATTTATACCATAACAATAATTTTTATAGTTTTACATTTTTTGTAATAATAACAAGAATAATAAACATTGATAATAAAATTTATTTATTTTCATTCTGATTTTTATGTATTTCTCTTCAACCAAAGGATTTTCATTTTCAGCAATTTATCATCTAATTTTATTTATTATTTTTTTCATTTTATTCTTTTTTCTTTATCAAACATAACAAACCATATTCCTAACATTTATTCCCTTTATTTCTTTCTTCTCTAACAAATATAAAATAATGCAGAACACATATATATTGAATTAAAAGTTTGGTCATTAATTAAAAATGTATAGATTAATTAAATTGAAACATTAATATTTAAGAGAATATGAAAACACATCTTATCCAAAAACCTAGATGAAAAAAGGGTAAAAAGAAAAGATATAGCAAGTATTTTGTAGCATCTGAAACTGATGGTGCAACATCTTATACCTTCCTCATTCATCTTCACTTACAAATAGAAATGACACCTGCAAGAGACAGGGACATATAGTTGATACCTTATTCTTTTCTTAAGTTCTATAATCATCACAATTGTTTTTATCAATCATATATTCATTCTTATGGCTAAATTGGGTTTAATGGGTATTTTCAATGCACAAAAGATATATAAATATTGTAATTTGTTGTTCTAGATTGGGAGTAATTTGTTTGATTTTTTATCCATGTCTCATAGGTGTAAGTTACGGTTTTCCTAATTTTTCTGGGTTTTGGAGTAATTCTTTGAGGAGTTCAGGAATTAAGGTAAAATGAGGTAACTCAATTTTTTAGTTTGAAAAAAAAAAAAAAAACTTTGAATTATAAGATTGAAATTTTAATAAGAAAAAAACCCTAGAAGAGCTACTTGTGATATTGTAATTTGTTTGAGATGTTGTTAACATAAGAAGTGATTGTTCAATGATTGATTTGATTACAATATTGTAACGAGATAATGAAAACTATATTGTCTACTTACAAATTGATTTGATCTTTCCCTGGGTTTATTTGAAAAAATGAGAAATATTTATGTAAAAGAGAATGATTTCTCACATCAAAATTCTTTTTACACCCATTACTATTTATTTCTATTATTTTTTTTCTCTAGAAATATAAAAGTTTGGGATCATTTTACTTTTATAGATTTTTTAAATGATAATTATTGGTATTAAATAACTTTTTTCTTACAAAAAATCTTAGATTATATATACTTTATTTTGTTTATATTATGTCTTCTAGCTTATTATTATTTACAGGCTTAAATATATTATTGATCTCAACTTTTGGAAATTTTGTTCACTTTAATTTTTGTTTTTTCGAAATGTCCAAAAATGTCTTAATTTTTATAAATTGTGGTTAATTTGGTCATTTTTCTAGACGTCGTTTAAATTGTTAACAGAAGATGAATATTGATGGGCACGTATTACTTTGTGGTTTTTTTTTTAATTTTTAATTTTTTTTCAACTTTGTTATTTTTAAAATAATTGTCCACATGTCAAGTCAGTATTGTGACACGTGAGAATGGTACTACTTACCAAACCAGTGTCACTACCACGTGTCAAGTTAAAATTTTTGTTCGTATTAGCGTCTCGTGTCTTATATTCAATTCAATATTAATATTTGTTAATTTTGTTTGATTTAGTTTCAATTTTCATTATTTTTGTTCAATTTTGTCTCGGTTTTGTCTCTCTACAAATTAACCAAATTTAATTTTTGTATAAATATTATACATTATTTTTATTAAAATTCATTTCTTTCATTATTTTTATACCAAACCTAACTATACTTTTGGAAGGAAATTATTAGATTTATGTTTGATTTTTGCTAATGTAAAAAATAAGGTTGGAGTTAGTTTAAAATTAGAAGAAAAATTCTTCATTATTTTTAAAATTAGGAGAAAAATTCTTCATTATAATTTAAATGATAAGGAAAATTCTTCATTATATTTTAAATGATAAGAAAAATTCTTAATTATTTTTAAAATTAGAAGGAAAGTTCTTCATTATTTTTAAAATTAGAAGGAAAATTCTTCATTATTTATAAAATTAGTAGAAAAATTCTTCATTATTTTTATAATTAGAAGAAAAAATCTTCATTACTCTTAAACCATTTCCAAACCTATTTTTTTATTTTTTTACATGTAGCAAACATGAAACATAAATCAAATGATTTCTTTGCAATAATATAATTATGGTTGGTTTAAAAATAATGAAAGAAATATTTAATAAAAATTTCAGTATAACATTTATATAAAAATTAAATTTAGTCACTTTGGAAAGAGACTAAATTGAGACTAAATTGAATAAAATTAACGAAAATTAGGACTGAATTGAATATAAGACACAATACACTGACACGTGGCAATAATACTAACTTAACACGTGACAATAATACTAACTTGACACGTGGTAGTGATACTAGCTTGACATGTGACTGTAACACTGGCTTGACATATAGCAGTGACGCTGTCACATATCATAATATTGACTTGACATGTATACAACTTTTTTAAAATCAAAAAATTTAAAAAATTTAAAAGAATCACAAAGTGACCTATAGTGGCCACTACTCACCTCCTATTAACAAATTAAACAGCACCTAAAAAAATGACTAAATTGACTACAATTTAAAAAAATTAAAACCTTTTTAAATATCTCAAATAAAGAAGACAAAAATGAATAAAATTTACGAAAATTAAGAACAATGATATATTTAAGTCTTCTCGATAGGAGACTTTATAAATCAAAACTAGTAAAAGTTTGTTACTTCTTGACTAATCATGTTCATAATTTGAAATTGAAGTATGTTACAATGTCTGTCAATAAAAGTAAAAATTGAACATATTTGTTTTACTAAGAAAACCTATATATACAATCTACTTGAGCCATTCCCTTTGGATTTTTTTTTTCTTGTTACACATCTTTGAATATCTCTCATTTTCACATGTCATTGATGAATAAACTCTTCTTGTTGCTCTTATTTTCTCTTTCCACTCTCAATAATAAAAACCACCATAACTTTGAAATTTTGTTGTCCAAAAGGCTTCAGTGCATAAATATCCCTTTTTTCTCTACATCACCCGTTACCATAAAAGTGGACACTTTCTTCAACTCCCTTTTTTCTTCACATACTTCTTTATCAAGACCTTTGATGATTTACTTACTTTATTTTAGTTAAATTTTTCCATTTGTGCCTAATGACAAATCTTGGATGTGATTTGCCTGCAAATAAGAAAATCATGATGAATAACTTATTCAGATTACTTTAACAACAAAAGAAGATGAAATTGACATTAACATTCCTTTTGGTTAAAAATATGTTTTTTAATCTCCAAACTATTATAAAAAATTGTGTTTTGTTCATAAAATAAATTACAAAATATCTTGTCTTTGCATTTTATGAAAATTATGTAAGATATTTTCTTAACAAACGATAAATAAAATGTTTTTCATGTGATAAATAAAATTTCACAATGAACTATAATATAATTTCCACATGCCCTTTGTTAAGGAGATGTTTTACACGACTTTCACAAAATACAATTTTTTTTTAGTTTGAGGTGGAAAAACACATCTATCTTTTCTTTCTACATTTCATTATATAAGAAAAGAAAAGTTTATAAAATAAGTCTCGTTTTAAATTTTCAATATTTTTTTTTTCATTTACATTTATATATTAACAATGGACAATAAACAGTATGAATAAATTATTAATAATGATAAGGTTAGAACTTGCACATCATCCAAACAAGATTAGTCCCCTGTTAGACAGAAAATACTCCTTATAGTAATAAAAAAAATCTGTTTAATAACTTTTCTTAGTATATTATAACTATTTATTTTATATTATTCAAAAGTCATGCCCTTTTGATTTCCAATTAGATATCAGTGCATAAATATTTACATAGACAGAATATTAGTGATATTCCCAAGTTTTTGAAGACCTGATTTACTTGCGTAGCCACCATTTAAAATTGCTTCTTTACAACCATGGCTACAAACTCACCTTGAACACTTGTAATTTAAAACACAACCTTCACTCTAGAACCATTTACAGAACTACATGAAAATCACAATTTTGTTACTTTCCTTGAACATGACAAAGCCCTGGATTAAGCCATTGTTTGTTTTTTCAACATTTGAATAACACTCAAGTGTAAGTGGTAGGAGATAACCAACCAAAGAAAGAATCAGTATAGGAAAGAATGTGCTATAATCTCACCTTGTTTATCCTATCTGAAATATTAGCTATCACAAAGCCTACAAATACCTGCAGCTCAATTCCAAAAGCAAATCCTTTAATATGTGAACAACAATGTTGAATGCTTTGATGATTGTATCATCCAAACATGAGTTCATAAACATTACATCATGGTATGAAAAGTGTTTCCTATGTTATGTATGAAAACTCTGTCATGTAATCATAACTATGCAAGGAATTATGGATGTGGAAGACATACTCCATTTGATGGTAAACATCAAAGTTAGATTTGGATGCTCTGCTGGAGCTTTGGTGTTGTCCCTCTACTGTATCTTCAAAATATACTGATGTACACTATTTTTGATATTTTAAAATATATTAAAAACATTTTTAATAGATAAAATCAGTGTATTTTGAAAGCTCAAGCGTAGGAATAGCACCAAAAAACCAGCAGAGAACCTGAACTGCTCAAAGTTGCATATATCTTTAGCCATAACAATACCTGAGCTGAGCCAAAAATGTACAATACTGAATAATGCCGACCATGGAGCAGCATGTCAGCCAACATAGCAAGAGGAATGGTGAGTGACATGCCCAAAGTGGCCACAAGGGGAGTTGTCCACACAACACAGAGTGCCCTGTGTACATAAAATGAACTCTAGTTTAAAACTTTGGATAACTCTGCATGTATGTGTGAATTAGTCAGATTTATTTCATGTACCAGAAGTAGTCTGAGAGAACACTTCCAATAAATCCATTGGCAAGCACCACTTCATCCACTCTAATAGAATGGGGAATAGTAAACTTAGGTTCAACTCCTATAGCTGACAATGGCCAGACTAAGAAAAACATAGAGGGAAATTAGCAATTTAATTTAGAACAGAAATGAATCCAAGTTAAAAATGAGCACATAAAAAGGAGTACATTTATCAATAACTATAGTCTATAGAGTCATTGCTAGTTGAAAAACTTACTAAGCCACCATAGTGCTAGAAGTGTAAACAATCCAATATATCCAAACAGCTTTTGCACATCAATCCGTTCTCCTTCTTCACCAGAAGCTTTTTTAAGAAGAACTGTGAGACATTAAGGTCAAATAACCAAGTCACCATTTGTATAAATTATCTGAGAAATACAGAAGAAAAAAAGAACATGAACAAAAAGCTAAGACATTGCCTAACCTGTAAACAGACCATATGTAATGGCTGAGAGAAGTCCAAAAAGATCTCCAACAACAGTGCGCTGTCCATTGCTGAACACAAATATCAACTGTCAATGCCCAAAAAATAGTATTACAGAGAGCAAGAAGCTGATAATACATGAAAGACAACAAATTGATTCCTTAAAGTTCAGCATATGAGGAAACCAATTTCCTAAGTTTTGCACAGATTTTCTGATTCCTTGGTCTCTATAACATAATGGATGAAACTTACATTAATACACAAATGAAATGGGGAGACATAGATTTCTCAAAAATGTGATACAGGACAAAGAGGGATCATTTATGCTAGAGATATAAAGAAATTCATAAGCTTCCTCCTAACACTGTCCAATGTTCTTTCTGAAAAAAATGGTCAACATGAGCAATGTCCAATGGCCAATGTTCTACTACCTAATGCTAAGTTTTGTTATCAGTTAAAATTGAAAGAAATAATGCATAAAGAAGGTGGTTTTTCTAAAATCAATATGAAAGGCTTACGAAGGACTTGTTAGATCGTCATCTGTAGCCCATGTTTTCCCCAGAGTTGTCATCACAACCCCAGCCATGCTGACCAAGACAGCAACTATTTTTGCTATATTCAAAGTCTCTTGGCCCATAAACACACCAATGAAGAGAGTGAAGAGTCCTGAAGTAGATGACAACACTGTTGTGCTTGCAACACTTGTTCGTGCCAGGGCAGCATTTGATAGATACTGAAAGCAACACAAAAAAGACTTTATCTGGTAAGTGAATTTTGTAAGGTTGAGTTAAACTTTATTCACTGATGGTATCAAAAATTATTAGGATTTATCCTAACGAAGTTTGTTAGACCTGCTCTATCGTTCTTGCAGCCAAATTTAGACATACTAGAAGTTTTGAAATGAGTGTAGGTGTTCATGTATATCATAATAGTAGGGAGCTCATGGACCAGTTAAAAGATATCAATTTTAAGTTAAACTACCTCTGTTAGAAACCAGATAGGTGCAATGTAAAATCCATAAATAGCAATTTCTCTTGTAGTAAGTTGTTTGTTTGCCTTTGAAGCATTAGGATCATTATATTTAGTCACCAATGGCATTGATTCTTCATTCATTGAAAGGTCTGCATCACTATCTTTTCGAGCCATACTCCCCATTTCCACTTCAGTGTTCCTTTGCCCTCCATTGCTCTTGCGAGGAGAGGTAATCCGGACAGAAAACTCATCCCCACCTCTTCCAGTTTTAGAAGATTGTTTTTTATATAACTTATAAAAGCAGTCCTTAATGAAAGCTATTGGGAGGTACACTACCATAAGAGAAGCTCCAAGATATGTCACTGCAAATGGCTGCTTGTAATCTATAAAAATATCCTGTATGTACAGAAAAAAATAACTGAGAAACATTCATGCATACAAAGCTTTTTGGATGAGCTCCAATAAAAAGTTACCCCTTGAGAAGAACCTCAATTTTTAACAGTTTCAACAACAGAAAATTGATCATGTGTTAATAAGGATTCAGAAATAGAAATTCCACAAAACAGAAGTAAATGCACCGACCTTAAAGTAAAAAAAATCTTCAAGCATACTCTTCAATGCATAATATCGTTTTTGATGAACATATTTAAAACACAAGATGACAAAATATAACCGCAATAGTGGTCCCCTCAGAGACACATTATAATGCAGGTCTGCAATTTTAATAAATTCAAAGCCAAGAGGACTGCATGGTTTTAGGCTAGCTATTCTTTGCAATCAAATTATTCTTGTAGATTGACATGTGAAGTTTCAACTTCAAGCAGTGTATCAATGCAAAGGTTGATCTTATGATTTAGGAACCTTCAAAACCAAGGCATATATATTATGCCAACACATCATCCTAAATGATGTAACATCCTAATTATCAAGACAGAAGGTCCTATTTTTACCTTTTTGTTTGAAACACTAATGGACACCTCTGTCGGCAGGGATTTGAACCATGGTTCATCACGTTATAACATTAGACCTAACTCCTATGGTACAGAAGGTTCTATACCTATATACCAGGACAACAACCCTACAATTGTTTCATTACATGGAGCTGGTAGAAAAGATGCCTAAGGAGAAAAGACATAATTTTCATCCAATGGAAAACACAACAACAACAACAAAAATGTTCCCAAAAGGTGGGGGAACGTACACACATAACCACATTTACCAGAAAGCATTCACCCCAGGGTCCAAACAAAATCCATTAAAATTACATGGCTAAAGAAGCTTCAAAAAGGGTATATTTTGAAAGCATAGAATCGGTAAAACTTTACCTGGGTGACTTCAGCAGAGGTGACCCATATGACAACCACAGTAAGTATGAGGAACAACCCTCCCTTGTATCTCCACCCCATAACAAAAAACTATACCCAGATGGAAAAAGCTACAGGAATTGCAGAGATCCACACGCTTCTGCCTCTGCTAGATCCCAGAATCACCCTTCAACGCATCATCACAAGAACAAGCCTCAAACTTGGCTCACAAAAATTGCGTGAGAAGATTGTGCAGGGAGGTTGGATATTCTAACAACGACAGAAAAGGCATAGAAAATGAGTGGAGAAATGAAACAGCATGGAGAGAAAATGAACGTGTCAACGTCAAGTTTTAGTTTATGAGAATTGTCTCAACGCAATTCTCAAACATGTCAACCTTACTCGGTTCACAAACTTGAAAATGCATTTTTTATTTATTGCATTTCCCTTTCTTTCCTACTACTATTTTTCATTCTTGTGCCCACCCTTTCAATTCTGTTTATGCATTCTCGTGTTACAACATGTGCTTTCTTTCTAACCATAAAATTTGGAGTAACACCATTTTTCTATGAACCGAAAAATTTGTATGTATAAATAGAAACTATAATAATTCTCTATTCCTTTAGAAGACAGTGGTTTCCAGCAGTAATTATCATCAATTCTTCATGGATCGGTCGGATTTAATACAATAAAAGTTTAATTAGTTAAATGGGTTCGCAAACATTTTAATTAGTTCAATCTAAATTACCGTCGTTAAACTACCTTACAAAACATCATTAAATTGATAATGTTATGATAAACAACACCACTAAACTGGGTTTGAACAATTGAATATATATATATATATATATATATATATATATATATATATATATATATACTTTCT
>Ga0099822_1009658_pt1 | contig 12098 bp, 2 predicted proteins | sample CowpeawhiteBW_FD_76839 | JGI IMG/M metagenome (GOLD analysis project Ga0099822, IMG submission 76839) | Root nodule microbial communities of legume samples collected from California USA - Cow pea white BW | ecosystem: Host-associated > Plants > Roots > Nodule | place: USA: California | collected... | reverse complement strand
TTTTTTATATTTTATAAAATATATATATATATATATATATATATATATATATATATATATATAATCTGAATTATCTATTATTGTTTATTAACGATGAAATGTCTTTTATTTACTAGTTTTTCACTATTATATGGGATATTACAATTGATTAAAATAAAGATATTAGTAATAACATATTAAATATTGAAAATTTACTTAAAATATGATTTTGTAAATTTATATATTTTATTTATATGAAGTTAAAATTGTTTTTAAAACAATTCCTGTTTTAAAAGTTACACTTTACTTGTTTAACCTTTTTCTATATAAAGAAAAAACTAAATTTATCATACATTAATGTTTTATACATTTTTTTTTAATTTTATCTTAAAAATGATGTTTTATCTAGATTTATATATTTAAATTATGTTTCTATAATTTTAAGTAAAACTAAAAAAATATTGGGTTAAATATGTTTTGATCCCTTAACTTTCAGTAAATTTTCGAATTATTTCATTTTGAAATTTTGGACCAATTTAGTTCTTTATCTTTCAAAATACATGGATTTAATCCTTTTAATCCAATTTTGTTAAGTTTATTTGAAATTTCAAATGCATCTCATAATAGTATTTAACTTAACATTAAAGCAAAAATGTGTTAAACATTATAAACAACTCAAATACAATCTTAAAATGCGTACGAAACATTAAATAAACCTAACAAAATTTGATTAAAAAGACTAAATCCACGTATTTTAAAAGATGAATGACTAAATTGATCCAAAGTTTTGAAATGGACTAATTCCAAAATTCACTAAAAGTTAAGGGACCAAAAACATATTTAACCCAAAAATATTCAGATTAAAAAACTTTGCGAGTATTTTTTTTATAAATACCTAGTAGATAATGGGATAACTTTCCTTAAATAAAAGATAAAGAGTATATAGGTATATGGTTTGATTGTAGGCTATTGTGACACCTAGGGATGTCAAAAAAATTTGTACCCGCAGATATCCGCGGATAAAACCTGCAACAGGTAGGAAAAAATATTAAAAATGGATACCCGCATGTTAACGGGATGAGTACGGGTATCATAGTATCTGTACCCGTGGATACCCGTACCTGTTAAACTTTAATTCACAAAAATATCCTCATATATATATATATATATATATATATATATATATATATATATATATATAAAAAAATATATATATATATATATATATATATATATATATATATATATATATATATATTAGTAAAAAGCATTTTGACCTAATTTTTTCTAAGTTGCACTTCTTGTCTTGTCTTGTGTCTTCATTCTTTCAACTTCAAGTATTGGTACGTTGTCTTCTTCCAGGTACACCCCTTGACATTCTTCTCTCTCCTTTCTTTGAAATTGGGCATATACATCAAACCCTATATAGACAGTGACGTTTATGGTATGCTTGTTGTCAAAAGATGGAATCAAGATAAGAATACTTGACACGTGACAGTTGAGGTTTATTATTTGTTTATTTTTCAGGAATCAATCGGAGAGAGTGAGCTTGTTGATCAAAGCACTAGTTAAAGAATTTCCATTGTGTTGAACGTCATTTTATATTTACTTTTATAATTATTTGGACTTGTATGAACTTGAGTTTATTTGAACTTTATTTTTATGTATTTAATTTTATTTATTTGAATTTATGATTAAATATTTGTTTTTTAAATAATTTTGTAAATACCCACGGGTACCCGTGGATATGAAAAAAATAGGCGGGTACCCGTATAACGAATATCCGTATAGGTATAGAGTAGATATTTATCTAGTAGGCAGGATACGGGGGAGCTACTACCGTACCCTACCCGTCCTGTTGACATCTAACACCCTTATTATATGTAAAATAAAAATTTTATAGCGTTTTCATGTATAATTAGAAGAAAACCTAGATTTTAGTTTTTACATTACAAATTTTAAAGTAATAAAAAATAATCATTAATTATTAATTAATGCAAATTATTTAAAAAAATAATCATTAATTATTAATTAATGCAAATTATTTAAAAAATATATAATAAGATTAAGGTTTAAATACTAATTTGTTCAATTCAATCTTTATATATATATATATATATATATATATATATATATATATATATATTTTTTTTTTTTTTTTTTTTTCTTTTTAGATTCTAATTTTAGTCAATTTTGTTCAATTTAATATTTTTTTTGTTAATATCACTTAAATAATTAACGGACAAAAAACTGTATATGCCATGTGTCCGCTCATTGTTTTTTTTTTAATTTGTTTTCAATTTTTTTTATTTTTCATAATTAAAAAAAAGAAGTCCTCGTGTCAATTCAACATTGAGTCATGTATTTGTAACGTCCCAATTAAATAGATAACAAAAAACAATTTAAATAAACGCCACATATATTAAATATTCAGAGAGTGCAGAAGGAAGGGGGATGGCGTACACAGTACCCCAACATATCCATAACAAAAAAGGGTGGCTCAACACTGCCTAAACCACAAAATAACATGAAACACAACAAGTCAGGTACTGGTACGGAAAGATAAATCTAGGCAATAACTTCTTCAGCTGAGGGCTCCATAGTGAGCCCATACCCGCCCATGACCATCACGCTGTAGCATCTCCATCGCTATTACCACTGTCTCGATTTCTCACATCTGCTCACATCAATAGTATTGATGATCATTGCAAAGGGGGAGACCACACACATAACCATACAAACAAGCAAAAGGGTAAGCTAGTATACAAGATTCATACATTACAATAATTATCATTCAATCATCGAATCGAGCATAAATGACGGGAACCCACACATGATATATCAAACCCCCTTTCAAAACCATAAGACATGACTATCTGGATCCATATATGAGGCACCACCACGTAACAGTGGAATTATGTCCTACAAATGAGGTGTCACCGCGAGACCTTCACGGAATTATACCCTTACAGGAGGCACCACCACGTGGCCTCCGTGGAATTACGCCCTGGCCCTGAGGCACCACCACGATCCCCCGTGGAATTACGTCCTTTTCGTCGAGGCACCACCAGGGACTCCCTTTAAAGGGCCCATGGAATTATGTCCAACCGTCGAGGCGCCACCAAGATCTCTCACTACAAGAGTCATGGAATTATGCCCTACCCATACTTTAAGCATGTTTCACCCACAATCAATAATTTTCATAACATGGATATCATGCATAAGCAACAAATCATGCAACTCCTGCCTTTTAATCCATACCTAAACAAATATCATACTATCTCCATCTTAAATTCATATTCTAATCATGCCATCATCAAGTAACCCCTTTAGTAAAGCATTTAGATCATGCAAGTAAGCCACACATCATTGAGCCATTCAACAACAACATCAAACTCGCCCGCTGCCTCGCTCAAACCAACAAGGTTCGCTCATGCGAGAAGGATCCTCTCGCTCAGGCGAGTCCCATCTCGCTTAGGCGAGGGCGCGACGAAGGAACAGGGGACTCTGCGAGGTCTCGCTCAGGCGAGTCCCTTCTCGCCTAGGCGAGAACACCCCTCGCTAAAAAAGAACTCAAGTCGTCTAGGCGACAATTCGAGTGGACGAGCCCCTGATAATTTCGCTTAGGCGAGACTAGCTCGCTTGGGCGAGAAAACCAGCACTCGCCACTGTTTTCTCGTACAATAGTCAAAACCAAGAACAAAGCCATGCCTCAACACAATCCCAATCGGACAGAACAACAACCAGACCATATAGATACGAAAGGACAACAAAACAACGGAGAAGAAACACAAACGACCGGGGTCCTAGCTTCCCTTACCTGGAAAGAGCTAGCGGGAAACCTCGACTCTTAGACTACGAGCACCACGGTTTAGAGCGTAGATCCTGGGAGCTGAAATGAACGGTTGAACAGTTGCACACAGTGTTATCACGGTGAACCCTAACTAAGAATACGAAAACCCAACAGAAGAGAAGAATACGGATCGGAAATACTTACATGGAAGAGGGGAACTCTCTTGGAAATCAAATGGGTCTCGAAACCCTAGCAAAGGTTCTGGTTGAGAGAGAGAGAGAGAGAGAATTTGACGACTGCGAAAACAGAAGAGTAAGGGAATGGAGATGTGAGAACAGACTTAGGGTCTCCTTTTCCTTATTGGGCCAGCCCTTAGGCCCAACCGTTTGGGGCAGCTCCTTTAAATTAAAGGTAAGAAATAAAGTGGGCCTTACAGTATTAGTGTCTTATATTCATTTTGGTTCCTATATTTGAGTCGTAATATTTTTTAAAATGGATCAATTTTGTTCTTTCCCAAATTGAAAACTAAATTTAATTTTTATATAAATTTTATTATGATATTTTTATTGAAATTCATATTTTTTATTAAATATTTTTTGTCTAGCTTGATTTAAAATTATAACGAAAATTTTAAGACTAAGAACTAACATCACTAGTTTAAACTTAAGAGATTAAAAATCACATAAAGTATTAAATAAAAATTAAAATTAAAATTAACACATTTTACCATATTAAAAGAAATCTTTGTAATTATTATTGTGATAAAAAAAACATAGAAAAGAAAATCTAAAAATAGTTATTTTTAAAAAGATAAAAAAATATTTGAATTTGAAAATTTTATTTTATAATTGATTAATATAATATTGTATGATATTTTTATTTAATAGTTAATGTGATTTTTAATACTTCATGTGATTTTTAACCTCTTAAAATTTTAAACAAGTAGTGTTAATCTTCACTTTTAAAATTTTTATTCTAATTTTAAATCAACTATAACTATGAATTAAAAATATTTAATAAAAATATCAGTATAACATTTATATAATAAAGTAATTTGGTCTTAATTTAAAAAGGGACAAAGTTGTTTCATTTAAAAGAAAAATAGTACTAAATTAAATAAAATTAATTAATATATAGACCAAATCGGATGTAAGACAATGAATCGGACACTACACTGGCACGTGACACTAGTACTACCACATGGCGTGATGCTAGATTAACATGTGGAGATTTTTTAAATAAATAACAACTAAAAAAATAAAATAAAATAACTAAAAAAATTTAAAAAAAAAGTTAAAAAAGTAAATAAAAATTAACAAAATATTAAAAAAAGTAAAACAAAAAGAAAAATTATGAAAATTTAGACTAGACTAAAAAATAATATTAATATTAAATTAAACAAATTTAAAAATTAGTATTTAATCCTATAATTAAATATACAAAAATACACCGTATTTATTTTACCACATTCTTGTGCAATCTTATAGATTCACTTCCATATACGTAATCAAGTTGGTTTTTACGTAATAAAGCTTCATGGACCAATATCTTTTTTAACACAAAACATAATATGTTAAGTTTTCAATGGATAATAACATCTCCCCACGCTGAAAGTTTTCAGGCGGGTTAATTTATTTACTGTTTAGTTCTCTTTTCTCTTTTTTTTTTTTTTCATTTTTATGTACCAGATAGTGAAGATAAATACTCTTAGATATAAAAAAAAATCTTAAAGGGTAGTTTTTAGAAAGACGAAAAAATAACCGTGACTTTTAGAAAAAATATATATGAAAGACTTTTTAGGGAATTTTTAAGATATATATTAATTTTTAAGTATTTCTGGAGTAAGCATAAACTTAGTCCTTTAAATTTAGTGTTTTACTCATTTTTAAAATTTAATTTTTTTAATTTTGTTTACAGTACGAAAAAAGTAATACTAACATATATTTATGTACTATACCAGGCAGATAGGACCAATAAGGTTGAATACCCAGTACTAACCGTCAACTTATAATCCCATTTTATATAGATTACTAATCAACTACATAGAAAGACTACTCCAAACTTAGTAAATTATAGTTAAATTCACATAATCAAGTTATAGGCTTAATACCTGGGCCATGATCAGGCCCACACAAGCCTAAAGGAGACCCAACGAACCCAATAAAGGTCCAGCTCATGAGCCAGGTAATATGTGATTAAGATTATATAAATATATGTGGATCTCAACAATTAAAGATACGTAATTCATTAATACTAAAAATTGAGGTTTGACTTTAAGAGCTTTTTGCAGGTAACCTCCAACATGTTATACTCCACAAGATAATACGAAGACAAGCTGAATAAAGTGGAAGAGTATCCGTCCAAGAAATCCCCAAGTTGGGGTAAAATAAGATTTAAGTCTCATGATATCACATCTTGCAAGAACAATTTATAATTTTAAAATTAAAAAAAAAATTGAAATGTAACCTAAAGATAAGTAGTAATAATTTTTTTAGAGAAAAACTAATTTTAAAACTTTAAATGATACCTGAAAATTAACTTAATTATTTATTTTTATTTTAAACATTATTATAATAACACTATCATGAACGGCAAGTTTAAAAAAATGTTATATTGAAAGGAAAAAGAATGTAAGAACAAGGAATCCACATGTAATTAAAGTTGAATAATTACATGCCATCAACCGTTTTTAAACGTTGCTTTCAAATTAGTTACGTAATGAATGTTATTAAAATTTATAAAATTAGTTTGTAAATTATATATTGTCAAAGTTGACTTTATACTTAGTTATTCGAGATATACCATATGTCTTTTTCACTAACTACTATTTTAGGATATTTACATTTGTATAGATTGACTTAAATTTACGTAGCATACATTTACCTCTAATCTATAAGCACTAGACGTAGAAAAATAATTTTTATATCTAGCGCTCATAGGTCAACAAAAATTATGTTTGCTGTGTATACGTTAGACCTAAATATTGACTATTTAATTATAAAAATATCATCATACACTTTTTATGTTTGTTGCCTAAAAACATAAAGAGTAACATGGTAAGTTTTTTATGTTAGTCCAAGTGTGAATTAACGTCTCATATTTGATAGAATAGACAAAGTTAAACACTATATAAGAATAACAATCTATAACACCATTGCTATAAGGTTTTTGAGTAAAAGTGATGTCAAATGTCTTATATATGTAATAATGTCATATATATCTAGAATCACAATATCTTAATGACTATAATCATAACCCATGAGAAAATATATATACATAAACCCATAGGTGTTTGTATTCAAATTACAAACATAAAATTAAATATTTATATGGGATTTAAGCATGTGGTGAGATAATTCAAATTTTTTTAATATTAAATTTAAATATAAATTTTAAATTTAATTTAATTTTACAAAATAAACTTATAAAATCTACATTTATGCCATGTAATGTAGTTTTATTTTATTTCCGATAGATATGATATTTTTATGGGTTAAATATATTTTTTGTCCTTAACTTTTAATGAAAATTAAAATTAATTTTTTTTCAAAATTTTGGACCAATTTAGTCTTTGAATTTTAGAAATATATGGATTTAGTCTCTTTTACCAAATTTTGTTAAATTGTTTGACACATTTTCGCTTCAATATTAAATGAAAAACATGTTTGTAATGTCAAAATAAATTTACCAAAATTAATTAAAAAAATTAAATTCATCATTTTTAAAATTGATGAACTAAAAATTGAATAAAATTTTTGAAAAGAAATTAATTTTAATTTTAATTTTAAATTAATGATCTAAAAACATATTTAACTTGTTTTATCGTGAAACGAAAATTTTTAGATAATGTTATCGACGAGAAAAGAAAAAAAGTGTAAGAAGAAGGAATCCCACATGAAATTAATTAAAATTGAATAATTTGATGCGTGTAATTTCTTTTTACCGTTGTGTTGACATGTGTAATTGAAGAGGATAAGGTAAACCGACAAAATATGGAATGAAATTGAGTGTGGACCCCACACTATCTTATGCTGTTAATGTATGTTTGTAGTATTATTCTCTCTTAACAGAATAATTAGCTTAATTAATTAGGGTATCCAAAAAGATGAGAATATAGCTATTATTGTCTATTGTGTTCCCTTTTTTTTAAGTCATAATCGAATATTAGAATTAAAACTGAATCAAACATTCTGCGATAATGATTTACAAAGTTTAGAGTGGATCATCCCACCAAATAAAGACAGGAGATTGCATAACAATAAGGATATTATGGGTCAATTTAAGTACTATTAGGCCCACCAGATTATAAAACATAATCAACAATGTTTTGAAAATTTGACCCTATATTTAACCTAAAATCTAAAATAATAAGTTTCTAAATTATTACTAACAACAATGTCGTATTTGTGTATTCATATTTTTTTTTATTTTTATAAAAATTTGAATTAAAATTAATAAAAAAGATATAATTAATTTTTAAAATATTTGTTTAATGTAAAATTAGAAAAATAAAATACATGCAAAAACAAGTTTTTAAAATAACTGTTAATTTTTAGAATAACAATTAAAGATAAATTATTTATAAAATAATTAAATTTTAAAATAATAATTAAGTATAAAACTGAGAAAATGAAATATAGACACTTTAATAAAAATTTGAGCTAAAATTATTAAAGAATATATAATTAATTTTTAAAATAGTCGTTTAAAGTAAAGTTGGAAAAATAAAATGTGTACACAAAAATGTTTTTAAAATAACTATTAAAGATATAAAAAGTTTTTAGAATAACGGTTAAAGATAAATTATTTATAAAATAATTAAGTTTTAAAATAATAATTAAAGGTAAAACTGAAAAAATGAAATGTACACACAAAAAAGTGTGTCCTCCTTTATATATTGAAACAAATTATTATGTTCACATTATTTAATATATTTAGGTTTAATTACTCGGATGGAGTTGATTAACGTTGTTAACAACGTGCCACATGTCAATTTGTGTTTTTTTTTGTAAAATATAAATATCAAATACTTAATTTTTGTAAAAATTTTATACTTAATCACTTTAATTTTATAAAAAATGGATTTTAATTATTAAAAAAAATTAGGTCAAAATTAAATCATACACATAAGTAGGTACTAAATTGAAACAAAAAGACATATATAAGAACTAAATCGAAATCAACACAATGACATCTGATAGTGACACTAACACGTAGCATTGCAATACCATGTGGCACTAACAATGCCACGTGTCATACATAGGGACCTGACATGTGACATTTTTATATTTTTTTCTCAAAAACATTAAAAAAAATTTAAAATTTTTTAAAAAGATAAAAAAAACAAAAAAAACCACATACTGACACATGGCACGTCGTTAACTACATTAGTCAACTTCGTCTGAAATGGACCTAATTGAAGCACTTTTTCAAAAGGTGGGATGCAATTGACATTTTTTTAAAAACGGGTACCATATTGACACACCTCTACCAAAGTGGGTACGAGTAATTAAACCATATATTTATTTTTATCTAATAGTTCATAATTGTATCTGTAATGTGTTCTTCTAAATTACTAATTTTTCTAAATTTTTGTAAATTAACAAGTGCAAACATTATAGCTTATTTAAACTTCCTAATTTAATAAATTGATTATGAATTTTAGTTTTTAAAATATATTACTTTAATTATTACATAATACTTTTATACAATTTATATATATATATATATATATATATATATCACTACTAATTTCTTAATTCTATTACGTATTTGTTAAGAAGTTGACTTTAAGCTTAACTCAATTCCACAAAACTAGCTTGTAAGGTAAGGTTTTCACTCATTTATTTATTGTAAATTGGTTGGGACGGACTTCTAAAACACCCTCCTCACGTCGATGTATATACATCTCGAGCACGGGACTAAATATTAATATGTGGTCCGATAATGGGAAGAACAATACCCATCAAACAACAAATTTTGATAAGGTAGACTCTAATTCACAGTTCTGATACCATACTAGCGCTTAAGATGAGGTTTGCAACCTTTATATAGTGTAAATTGATCTTATATCTAGTCAATATAACACTTTCAACACATTTTCCCACATCGAGGTATAAATGAAAGATGTGAAGGAATGGTATAATAGAAATAAAGCATAAGAAGATATGTATTAGGAAAGATGAAAAACACTTTGTTTTGCTATACATCATTAACAAACTTATATAGAGATGGTACATGTAGCATTCATAACATGCATGGTGTGTTTTACGCAGTAACATTTTTATAAGAAAATAGATTAGTATAGTGATATATTATACAATAGACCTAAAGAAGTAGTTAGAAATGGTCATAAAATATATTGTAACTAAACTGTTGGGGAGCGTTAGAGTAATAACTTTTGTCATTTAAAGGTCATCATATTATTATGGGCATCCATATATTGTAGATCGAGAAATATAACTTGTATGATAGTAGATAACTCTCCAACTATATGGAACTGAACTAAACAAGTGTCACATTTTTGTTGTTATTTTTCATTAAGAAAACAAGAAACATAATAAAAATAATAATAAATAGTATATAAATAGACTAAATGATATTGTAAGGACCAAGACGATAATAATGATTTTAAAAGGTGATACTCATTTATTTTATTATTTAAAACGTTATTCTACAAATAGAATTTTTATTAATTAAGTTTTATTTTATAAAAACCACCGTCTTTTTAAAACTCTTTCCTAAAAATTTTTCTTTGCCTTCTTCCTATATTTTTGACCTTTCATCCTTCATATGTTTGGAGATTAGAGACTTTAGGAGAGATTCTTGGAAAGAGCTCTACACATCCAAACGATCAAAATTCAAAATAGAGCAAGCTCACTTTTTGCTCTTTTTTGAGTTAGCATACTATTTTGAGTTGCATGTGGCTATCTGGTCTATGCATGTGACTCAAAATGATTCAAGGTGAATTCTTGTTTTGTTTGTGATCATGAGTATATGTTCTAATCTTTGATAAATATTTTCTTTTCTTTGATAAACTAATTTAATTATATATTTCAAATTCTATTTGATGAATGGATTATAATCAGAAATTGAAATTGTTAGTATTTTGCATTAGAGTGATGATAGTGATTGTTTTAATTAAAGTGAAATTGGCTATTTATAAAATTGATTAGTTATAGTAGTATTATTCAATTTGATCTATCTAAAATGGTATTTTTGAACTAAGGACAAGATAGAGTTAACTAGATAAGCCAATTAGGTAGTCTGCCATCGTTAGCAATGTTTGAGTGTTATAAGCAGTATCTCAAAACCATCACACTAAGCACCAGTTAGGACCTTTAGACGCCATTGTGACAAAGAATCACATATAGCTCCAGGAGTCTATGGTGTTAGATCGCCCATAGGTGTTGTTGGGTACCAAAAGCATTACTTGGGCACTGTCTGAAATGAAATTCTTGGGAACTCTAAGGGCTTAGAGCATTAGGTGCCAAGTAGCTATTGTTGGGCGCTAAGTAGTTATCGTTGGGTGCTAGGTGGGAGCGTTGGACGCTAGCCTGTTTTTGCTAGAGTTGTCAAAATGGGCAACCTAGTCTGGCCCTACCCAACCCACCACAGGTTGGCCACTTAGTGAGTCAACCCAACCAGCTCACTTATTAGCGAGTCAAAAAAATTTGAACTTGACCCGGCCCACCACGGGTTGGTGGGTTAAATGGGTTGGCTTACTGGCTCACTTAATTAAAAAAAATCTATAATTTTTTTTTTCAGTCCCAAAAAAACTAAATTATAATTTTAATTAAAATTTAAATAAATTCCAATACAATCCAAATATAATCTAGGCTTAATTACTCGGAATATACCAAGTTTGATTCCAAAATTTCAAAATGGTACCCACTTTTAAGTTTGTTTCAATTTAGTATCCAAATTTGAAATTCTACATCAATGTAGTACACCTTGTTAATTTTTCACAAACGTCGTTAACGGCGTGTCACGTGTCAGCCTCTGGTTTTTTTAAATTTTTTAAATTTTTTAGTTTTTTTTTTAATTTTTTAATTTTTTATTATTTTTTTTAATTTAAAAAAAAATTGCCACGTGTCAAATCCTTAGTGTGACACGTGGCATTGTTAGTGACACATGGCAAGGTACCGCCACGTGACAAGGTACCTGTGATTGTCTTGATTTCAACTTAGTTCTCACATATGTCTATTTGTTTCAATTTAGTACCCATATATGTTTATTTGTTTCAATTTTGTCCCCGCTCTATTTGTTTCAATTTTGTCCGAATATTTTTTTACAAAATAGATAAATAGTGTCTCCCTTATAAAAC
>Ga0099822_1009656_pt1 | contig 12102 bp, 25 predicted proteins | sample CowpeawhiteBW_FD_76839 | JGI IMG/M metagenome (GOLD analysis project Ga0099822, IMG submission 76839) | Root nodule microbial communities of legume samples collected from California USA - Cow pea white BW | ecosystem: Host-associated > Plants > Roots > Nodule | place: USA: California | collected... | reverse complement strand
TGGTGGTGGTTGTGGTGGTGGTGGTGGGGGTGGTGGTGGTGGTGGTGGTGGTGGTTGTGGTGGTGGTGGTGGTGGTGGTGTGGCCATGGTGTTGGTTATGGGTTGTGGTAGTAGTGGTGATGGTAGTGGTGGTGGTGGTGATTGTGGTGGTGGTGGTTGTCGTGGTGGAACGATGGTGGTTGGGGTGGTGGTTGTGGTTGTGGTGGTGGTGGTGGTGGTGGTTGTCGTGGTGGGGGCTATGGTGGTGGTTGTGAATGTGGCCGTGGTGGTGATGGTGATTGTCGTGGTGGCAGTGGTGGTGGCCATGGTGGTGCTGCTGGTAGTTATGGTGGTGGTGGTGGTGATGATGGTGAGTGTAATTGTGGTGATGGTAGTTGTGGTGGTGGCAGGGTTTGGTGGTGGTGGTGGTAGCTGTAGTGGTGGTGATGGTGGTGGTGGTTATGGTGGTAGTTGTGATGGTGATGGTGGTGGTGATAGTGGTGATGGTCGTCGTAGTGGTGTTGGTAGTGGTGGTCGTGGTGGGGGCCTGTGGTAGTGGTGGTGGTGGTTTTGGTTGTGGCTGTGGTAGTGGTTGTGATGGTGGTGGTGGTGGTTGTGGTTGTGGTGGTGGTGGTGGTGGTGGTCGTGGTGATTATCATTGTCCGTGGTGGTTTTTACAGTTGTGGTGGTTATGGTTGTGGTGGTCTTGGTGTTGCTGCTGGTTATGGTGGTGTTGGTGGTGGCACTGGTGTTGGAGGAGGTTATGGCGCTGGTGGTGGTTGTGGAAGTGGTGATGGCTGTGGTGGTGTCTGTGGTGGTGGTGGTTGTGGTGATTGTGATGGTGGTCGTGATTATGGTGGTATTCAGGGTGGTCGTGGATGTGGTGGTGGTGGTTCTGGGTTGTGGTAGTAGTGGTGATGGTCATGGTGGCACTGGTGGGGTGGTGGTGGTGGAGGTGATGGTTGTTGTGGTGGTGGTGATGGTGGTGGTGGATGTGGTCGTCGTGGTTGTGATGGTGGTCGTGGTGGCGGTGGTGGTTGTGGTGATCGTCATGGTGGTAGTGGTGGTCGTCGTGGCAGTCGTGGTGGTGGTCGTGATGGTTGTGGTAGTGGTGGTGGTGGTTGCGGTGGTCATTATGGTGGTGGTGGTGGTGGTTGTCGTTGTGCTTGTGGTGGTGGTTCCAGTTGTGGTGTTGGTTGTTGTTGTTAGTGTGGTGGTGGTGTTGGTGTTGCTAGTGGTTATGGTGGTGGCGGTGGAAGTGGTGATGATAGTGGTGGATGTGGTGGTGTTGGGGTTGGTTGTGGTGGTGATGGTTGGGGTGGTGGTTGTTGTGGTTGTGGTGGTCATGGTCGTGGTGGTTGTGGTGATGGGGGCTGTGGTGGTGGTGGTTGTGATTGTCATGCTTGTAGTGGTGGTGGCTGTGGTGGTGGCCATGGTGGTGGTGTTGGTGGTTGAGGTGGTGGTGGTGATGGTAGTGATGATGGTGGTGAGTGTGATGGTGGTGGTGGTGGTGTGGCCATGGTGGTGGTTGTGGGTTGTGGTAGTAGTGTTGATGGTAGTGGTCGTGGTGGTGGTGATTGCGGTGGTGGTGTTGGTGGTTGTGGTGGTGGTGGTGATGGTAGTGATGATGGTGGTGAGTGTGATAGTGGTGGTGGTGGTGGTGGTGGTGGTGTGGCCATGGTGATGGTTGTGGGTTGTGGTAGTAGTGGTGATGATAAGGGTCGTAGTGGTGGTGATTGCGGTGGTGGTGGTGGTGGTGGGGGTTGTGATGGTGGTCGTGGTGGTGATGGTGATTGCCCTGGTGGTAGTGGTGGTGGCCATGCTGGTGGTGTTGGTAGTTGTGGTGGTGGTGTTGGTGGTTGTGGTGGTGGTGGTGGTGGTGATAATGGTGAGTGTGATGGTGGTAGTGGTGGTTGTGGTGGTCGCGGTCGTGGTCGTGGTGTTGGTGGCCGATGTGGTGGTGATGGTGATTACCGTTGTGTATGTTGTGGTTTTTGCAGTTGTGGTGGTGGCTGTGGCATGGGTGGTGGTTGTGGTGGTGGTGGCTCTGGTGGTGGTGGTGGTGGTAGTTGTGGGTTGTGGTAGTAGTGGTGATGATGGTGGTTGTGGTGGTGGCACTGGTGGGGTGGTGGTGGTTGTGACGGTGACCGTGTTGGTGATGGTGATTGCCATGGTGGTGGTGACCGTGGTAGTGATGGTTATCGTTGTTGTGGTGGTGGTTATAGTGGTGGCCTTGGTTGCGTTGGTAGTGGCGGTGGTGGTGCTGGTCGTAGCGAGGGTGGTGGTGGTACTGTTGGTGGTGCTGGTGGTGGCTGTAGTGATGGTGATGGTTTTGGTGGTAGTGGTCATGGTGGTGGTGGTGGTGGTGATGGTCGTGTTTGGGGTCGTGGTGGTGGTGGTGGTGGTGGTTGTGGTTGTGGTGGTGGTTGTTGTGGTGGTTGTAACCCATGTGGGTGTCGTGGCGGTGATCGTGGTGGTGGTCGTGGGGTTGTTGGCTATGGTGGTGGTGGTGCTACTGCTGCTGCTGGTGGATGTGCTGGTGATGGCCGTGGTGGTGGTGGTTGTGGTTGTGGTAGTGGTTGTGGTGGTGATGGTGTAGGCCATGGTGGTTGTTGTGATGGTGGTGGTGGTCGTGGTGGAAGTGGTGATGGTGGGTTTGGTTGTGGTGGCGATGGCCTTGGTAGAAGTCGTGGTGGTGGCCGTGGTGGGGGTGGTAGTGGTTCTGGTGGTGGTAGCCGTGGAGGTGGTGGGTCTTGTTGTGATGGTGGGGGTCATGGTCGTGGGGGTGGTGGTGGCCGTGGGTGTGGTGGTGGTGGCGGTTGTGGGGGTGGCCGTGGTGGTGGTGGCGGTGGTCGTGGTTGGGGTGGTGGATTACAGTTTGGTCTCGTAAGAACAAGTTTAGGGTTCAAGATTCAGGGTTTATGGTTTAGGGTTTATGGTTCAGGGTTCACGATTCAGGGTTTAGGGTTTATGATTTAGGGTTTAGGGTTCAAGGTTTAGGGTTTATGGTGGTGGTGGTGGTTGCGGTCGTGGTGGTGAAGCTGGTGGCACTGGTGGTGGTTATGGTAGTGGTGGTGGTCGTGGTGGAGTTGGTGGTGGTGGTGGTAGTGATTGTGGTAGTGGTGGTGATGATGGTAGTGGTGGGGGTGGTCGTGGTTGCGGTGGAGGTGGTGGTGGGGGTGGTGGCCGTGGGTGTAGTGGTGGTGGCTTGGGTTGTGGTAGCGGTGGTGATGGTGGTGGTGGTGGTGGTGGTGGCGGTGGCGGTTGTGGTGGTGGTGGTGTCGATCGCGGTGGTGGTGTTGGCATTGGTTATCATGGTGGTTGTGGTTATAGTAGTCGTGGTGGTGGTGGTGGTGATGGTGGTGGTGGTCGTGGTGGTGATGGTGGTTTTGGGTGTGGTGGTGGTGGCCTTGGTGGAAGTGGTGGTGGTGGCCGTGGTGGGGGTGGCCGTGGTCGCCGTGGTGGTTGTAATGGTAGTGGTGGTAGTGGTTGTGGTGGTGGTAGCCATGGAGGTGGTGGGTCTTGTTGTGATGGTGGGGGTCATGGTCGTGGGGGTAGTGGTGGCCATGGGTGTGGTGATGGCTATTGTGGGGGTGGCCGTGGTGGTGGTGGCGGTGGTCGTGGATGGGGTGGTGGATTACAGTTTGGTCTCGTACAAACAAGTTTAGGGTTCAAGATTCAGGGTTTATAGTTTAGGGTTTATGGTTCTGGGTTTACGATTATGGATTTAGGGTTTATGGTTTAGGGTTTATGGCTTAAGGTTTCGGGTGTCTGGTTTAGGGTTTACGGTTAGGGTTTAGTGTTTAGTGTTTATTGTTTAGGGTTTAGGGTTTAGGGTTTAGGGTTTAGAGTTTAGAGTTTTAGGGTTTAAGGATTAACATTTAGAGTTTAGGGTTTAAGGTTTATGGTCAGTGCTTAAGGTCTACGGTGTATGGTTTGTTATTGAGGGTGGTGGTGGAGGTTGCGGTGGTGGTGGGGCTGGCCAGGGTGGTGCTGGTGGTGGCCACGGTGGGGGTGATGGTTGTGGTGGCTGCAGTGGGGGTGGTGGTGGTGGTGATGGTGGTGGTGGTAGTGGTGGTCGTGGAGGCGGTGGTGTCATGGTGGTGGTTGTTGTAGTGGTGGAGATCGTGGTGGTGGTGATGGTGGTGGTGGAAGTGGTGGGGGTCGTGTTAGGGGCTGTGGTGGTCGTGGTGGTGGTGGTTGTGGTTGTGGTGGTGGTGTTGTTGGCCATGGTTGTCGTTGTAGATGTTGTGGTGGTGGTGGTGGTGGCCATGGCGGTGGTTGTGGTAGCCATGCTGGTGGTGGTGGTTGCTTAGTGATGGTGGTGGATGTGGATGGTGGTGGTGGTGGTGGTGGTAGTGGTGTTGTTGGTGCTGGTGGCGGTGATTGTCTTCTTGGTTGCTTAGTGGTGGTGGTGGATGTGGATGGTGGTGGTGGTCGGGTTGGTGGTGGTGGTGATGGTGGTAGTGGCGTTGTTGGTGCTAGTGGCGGTGATTGTGTTCGTGGTTATGGTAGTGGTGGTGGCTGTTGTTGTGGTGACCGGGGTGGTAATTATGGTAGTTGTGGTGATTGTGATGCTTGTAGTTATGGTTGTGGTGGTTGTGGTGGTGCGGTGGTGGTGCTGCCCGTAGTGGAGGTGGTGGTGATGGTGGTGGTGTTGGTGATGGTGGGGGTTGTGGTTTTAGTGGTGGTGGTGATAGTGTTTGTGGTGTGGTAGGGGTGGGGATGATGGTTCAGGGTGGTGGTCGTGGTTGTTGTGGTGATGGTGGTGATGGTGGTGGTCGTGGTGGCGATTGTGGTGGTGGTCACGGTGATAGTGGTGGTCGTGGTGGCGGTTGTGTTGGTGTTCATCGTGGTGGTGGTGGTGCCGTTGGTTGTGGTGGTAGTAGTAGAGGTGGTGGCGGTTATGGTGGTTGTGGTGGTGTTGGCTGTGGTGGTGGTAGTGGTGGTGGTGGTGGCGGTGGTGGTGGCCAAGGCGGTCGTTCTGGTAGCGATGGTGGTTGTGGTGGTGGTCGTGGTGTTTTTGTGGTGGTGGTGGATGTGGAGGGTGTGGTGGTGGGGTTTGTGGTGGTGGTGGTAGTGGCAGTGTTGGTGGTGGTGGCGGTGATTGTGTTGGTGGTTATGATAGTGGTGGTGGCATTGGTTATGGTGGTGGTGGTTGTTGTGGTGGTGTTGGGTGTGGTGGTGGTGGTGGTGGTGGTGGTGGTGGTGGCAGTGGTTGTCGTGGTTGTGGTGGTGTTGTTTGTGGTGGTGGTGGTGGTGGTGGAGGGGATGGTGGTGGTGGTGGTAGTGGTGGTGGTGATTGTCGTGGTAGTGGTGTTGGTGGTCGTGACGGTGGTGGCTATGGTGATGGTGGTGGTTGTGGTGGTGGTGGTGGTTGTCGTGATGGTAGCCAACGCGAGGGTGTGCCGGTGGTGGTGGTGGTGGCAGTGCGGTTAGTGGTTGTGGTGGTGGTGGTGGTGTTGGTGGATGTGCTGGTGATGGTCATGGTGGTGGTGGTGGTTGTGGTTGTGGTGGTGTTGGCCACGGTAGTCATTGTGGTAGTTGTGGTGGTGCTGGTGGCTGTGGTGGTGGTGGTGGTGGCCATGACGATGGATGTGGTAGCCATAGGTGGTGGTGGAGGTCGTGGTTGTTTAGTGTTGGTGGTGGTGGATGTGGAGGGTGTAGTGGCGGTGGTTGTGGTGATGGTGGTGGTTGTGGTGGTGGCGGCGATTATAGTGGTGGTGGTTCTAGTGGTGGTAGCCGACATGGGTGTCGTTGCGGTGGTGGTGGTGGTGGTCGTAGGGTTGGTGGCTATGGTGGTGGTGGTGGTGATTGTCGTTGTGGTGGTGGTGGTTTTTGCAGTTGTGGTGGTTAGTGTTATGGTCGTTTTGCTACTGGTGGTGGTTATGGAGGTGGTGGTGGTGGTGGCGGTGGTGGCGGTAGTGGTGGTGGAGGTAGTGGCGTAGGCGTTGGTTATGGTAGTGGTGGTGGCCGTGGTGGAGTTCGTGGTCGTGGTGGTGGTGGTGATTGTGGTAGTGGTGGTGATGATGGTGGTGGTGGCGGTGGTCCTCGTTGCGGTGGAGGTGGTGGTGGGGGTCGTGGCCGTGGGTGTAGTGGTGGTGGTGGTGGGTTGTGGTAGCGGTGGTGATGGTGGTGGTGGTGGTGGCCGTTGTGGGGGTGGTCGTGGTGGCCGCGGTGGTTGTAATGGTAGTGGTGGTAGTGGTTGTGGTGGTGGTAGCCGTGGAGGTGGTGGGTCTTGTTGTGATGGTAGGGGTCATTGTCGTGTGGGTGGTGGTGGCAGTGGGTGTGGTGGTAGTGACTGTTGTGGGGTTGGCCATGGTGGTGGTGGTCGTGGTCGTGGTTGGGGTGGTGGATTACAGTTTGGTCTCGTAAGAACAAGTTTAGGGTTAAAGATTCAGGGTTTATGGTTTAGGGTTCACGATTCAGGATTCAGGGTTTAGGGTTTAGGGTTTATGGTTTAGGGTTTATGGTTTAGGGTCCACGATTCAGGATTCAGGGTTTAGGATTTAAGGTTTATGGTTCAGGGTTTAGGCTTTATGGCTTAAGGTTTTAGGTTTCTGGTTTAGGGTTTACAGCTAAGGTTTAGTGTTTAGTGTTTATTGTTTAGGGTTTAGGGTTTAGTGCTTACGGTTTAATGTTTAGAGTTTAGGTTTTAGGGTTTAAGGTTTAACGTTTAGAGTTTAGGGTTTAAGGTTTCTGGTCAGTGCTTAAGGTATAGGGTGTATGGTTTGTTGTTGAGGGTGGTGGTGGTGGTCGTGGTGGCGGAGGTTGTGGTGGTGGTGGGGGTGGCCAGGGTGTTGGTGGTGGTGGCTGCGATGGGGATGGTGGTGGTGGTGGTGGTGGTGGTGGTACTTTAACTTCCGCCTCGGCCTCCTTCTTAGCTCGCATTTCATCCACCTCAACCTGCTTCAACTTTAACTTCTTCTCCACATCCACCACACAAGTTTTCAATTTCTTCACTTTGGCCTCCAGTTTCTTCTTCTCATCGACGTAACTACGCTGGTCACGCTCCACATGTGCCTTCAAACTAGCAAGTTCATCAGCAAGTTTCTTCTTGTCCCTGGCACCGATTTCCTCCTGCATCATCTATGACAACCTTTATCCCAACACGAGACCCCGAGAAAGGTATTCATTTATCGCCTTCATAACCAAACCTTTATCCTAACACAAAAATACAAAAACATGCATGATTGAATACCCTACTTCAATAATAGAACCAAGCGGCCCAACTTCACCAAACATCCAACATAACGACCAAACTCTAACACAAGAAGCATAGTGGCCCACCTTTACCGCAAAAAATATAATGAGACCAACTAACAAGAGAACAACCTTTTCTCACAGTAGAATATGCAGCCAAAGCATATATCGAGTCTATATGTTATTATGTTCCTCAAGATTGGGGGGCTGGTATGTCCATAGGGTACACAGCCAAAGGCCACAAATGAAAATTGCCAAAACAGAACATAGCGGCCCCAAAACAAAACATAGCGGCCCCAAATGCGCAACACAAACCTAGCAACAAAGAAATCACAATAAGTTTATACGTCATTACACTCCTCAAGACTGGAAGGCTGATGTCCTTACCACACACCACACCAAAGTATGTGGCCAGCAACAATCCTTTGGGTTGTACACTCTGGGCCGAATACTCCCATTTGTAGTATGCGGTTACGAGCAATCCTTTGGGCCGCATACTCTGTCCTGGATATGCCCATCTGTAGTATACGGTCACAAGCAATCATCTAGACCGCATACTGTATACAAATACGACCATCAACAATCCCCCTTAGACTACCTACTTTACATTAAAGAGCCCAAAGAGGCAAGCAACCTAAATCCAGCTAAAACCGCTTAGATGATCAAGACAAACAAGAAGCACCCAACCACTGAGATCTTCATGACCGCATACCGGATACTAACCACTTAGAGCCCCCCTCACGAGTATGTTGTACCCGGCAATGGCAGCTCACTAACGCCAACCGTTAACTCTTGAAGGACCTCCTAGTAATTTCTCTCCTTACCATTGAACCTAGGAATACCCAGAAAAGGGAATATTGGGCAAGAATGCCCATTACAAGTAGGACCCATAGGTAAAAAAGTATAAATAGCATACTATTTTATGCATTGATTACGCATTAAAATATTCTCTGAAACCCTGACATATCTAGTGCTGACTCAGGCAACAGAGTGTCTTTTGCAAGTCCCCCTACGCCATCCTTGGAGTCCCTCTGGAGCAAGAGAAGATTCACCAGCGATCAAATACTAGAACTCTCCAACAGATTTGTGGATTACAGTTTGGTCTCGCAAGAACAAGTTTAGGGTTCAGGATTCAATGTTTATGGTTTAGGGTTTATGGTTCATGGTTCAAGATTAAGGATTCAGGGTTTAGGGTTCACGGTTTTGGGTTTTGGGTTCAGGGTTTAGGGTATATGCCTTAAGGTTTCGGGTTTGCAGTTATGGTTTAGTGTTCAGTGTTTATGGTTTAGGGTTTAGCGTTTACGGTTTAATGTTCAGAGTTTAGGGTTTAGGGTTTAAGGTTTAACGTTTAGAGTTTAGGGTTTAAGGTTTATGGTCAGTGTTTAAGGTCTAGGACGTATGGTTTATTGTTGAGGGTGGTGGTGGTGGCTAGGGTGGTGGTGGTGGTGGTGGTGGTGATGGTCGTGGAGGTGGTGGTTGTTGTCGTGGACGCGGTTGTGGTAGTGGTGGTTAGGGTTTACTGTTTAGTGTTTATGGTTTAGGGTTTACGGTTTAGGGTTTAAGGTTTAAGGTTTAGGGTTTAGGGATTATGGTTTAGGGTTTAGGGATTATGGTTTAGTGGTGAGGGTTTAGGGTTTATTGTTTAGGGTTTAGGGTGTTGGTGGTAGCCGTTGTGGTAGTGGTGGTGACCGTGGTGGTGGTTTCTATGGGTGTGGTTGTGGTGGCAATGGTAGTGGTGTGGTGATGGCCGTTGTGATAGTGGTGGTGGTGGTGGTGGTGGTGGTGGTAGTGGTGGTGGTTGCTGTAACTATGGTGGTGGTAGTGGTTGTGGTGGTGGTGGTGGTGGTGGCGGCGATGGTGGTGGTGGTGGTGGCGTTGTGGTAGTGGTGGTGATGGTGGTGATGGTGGTGGTGGTGGTGGTGGTAGTGGTGCTGATCGTGGTGGTGGTTGTCGTGGTGGTTGTGGTGGTGGTGGTGGTGGCCGTGGTGGTGTATGGTGGAATTGGTGATGGTGATGGTGGTTGTGGTGGGGGACGTATTTGTGGTGGTGGTTGTGGTGGTGGTTATGGTGTTAGTGATGGTTATCGTAGTAATGGTGTTGGTGCTGGTGGTGCTGGTGGTTGTGGAAGTGGTGGTGATAGTGGTGGTGGTGGGGGTTGTCATGGTGGTGGTGGTGGTGATGGATGTCGTGGTGGTTATGGTGGCAGTGGTGGTGGTGGTGGTGGTGGTGGTTGACGTCCTTATGGTGACAATTGTGGGGGTGGTTGCGGTCGTGGTTGTAGTGGTGGTGATGGTGGTAGCTGTGGCGGTGGTGGCGATGGTGGCCGTGTGGTTGTGGTGATGGTGGTAGTGGTAGTTGTGATGGTGGCGGTGGTAGTGGTGGTTGTAGTGGTTGTGGTGGTTGTGGTGGTTGTGGTGGTGTTGGTTGTGGTGGTGGTGGTGGAGGGGATGGTGGAGGCGGTGATCGTGGTGGTGGCCTTGGGGTTGGTGGCTGTGGTGGTGGATGTGCTGGTGATGGTCGTGGTGGTAGTGGTAGCTATGGTGGTGGTGGTAGTGGTGGTGCTTGTGGTTGTGGTAGTGGTTGTGGTGGTGGTGGGGGTTGTGGTGGTGGTAGCTGTGGTGGTGGTGGTAGTGGTGGTGTCCGTGGTGATGGTGGTGGTGGTCGTGGTTGGGGTGGTGGATTACAGTTTGGTCTTGTAAGAACAAGTTTAGGGTTCAAGATTCAGGGTTTATGGTTTAGGGTTTATGGTTCAGGGTTCATGATTCAGGATTCAAGGTTCAGGGTTTATGGTTTAGGGTTTAGGGTTCAGGGTTTAGGGTTTATGGCTTAATATTTATGGTTTAGGGTTTAGGGTTCAGTGTTTAGGGTTTATGGCTTAAGGTTTTGGGTTTCATGATTCAGGATTTAGGGTTTAGGGTTTTGTATTTAGGGTTTAGGGTTTAGGGTTAAGCGTTTACGGTTTAATGTTTAGAGTTTAGGTTTTAGGGTTTAAGGTTTAACTTTTAGAGTTTAGGGTTTAAAGTTTATGGTTAGTGCTTAAGGTCTAGGGTGTATGGTTTGTTATTGACAGTGGTTCTGGTGGTGGTGGTGGTGGTGGAGGTTGTGGTGGTGGTGGTTGTGGCAGCGGTGGTGGTGATGGTGGTGATGGTGATGGTGGTGGTTGTCGTAGGGTATGGTTAAGGTTTATTATTTAGTGTTTATGGTTCATTGTTTTCAGTTTAGGGTTTAGGGTTTAAGGTTTAGGGTTTCGGGTTTAAGGTTTAGTGCTTAGGGCTTAAGGTTTAGGATTTAGGGTTTATTGTTTAGGGTTTAAGGTGGTGGTGGTTGGCGTGGTGTTAGTGGTGGTGACTGTGGTGGTCGTTTCCGTGGGTGTGGTGGTGGTAGTTGTGGTAGTGGTGGTGATGGTAGTGGTGGTGGTGGTAGTGGTGGTGACCGTAGTGGTGGTTATCGTACCTATGGTGGTGGTGGTGGTGGTGGTTGTGGTGGCGGTGGTAGTGGTGGTTACGATGGTGGTGGTGGTGGTGGTGATGGTGATAGTTGTGGTTGTGGTAGTGGTGGTCGTGGTCGTGGTGGTGTATGGTGGTATTGGTGATGGTGGTGGTGGTCGTGGTAGGGGTGGTGGTTGTGGTGGTAGTTGTGGTGGTGGTGGCAGTGGTTATGGTGGTGGTGGTGGTGGTGGGTGGCCGTGGTGGTTGAGGTGGTGGTGTTCGTGGTGGTGGTGGTGGTGGTTGTGGTGATAGTGGTAGTGGTTGTGGTGGTGGTCTAGGTTTTTATGGTCATGGTTGTGGATGTTAGGGTAGTGGTGGTGATGGGGGGTGGTGGTGGTGATAGTGGTTGTGTTGTGGTAGGGGTGGGGTGATGGTTTTAGGTGTAGCGTTTAAGGTTCATGGTTGAAGGTTCAAGATTCATGGTTTAGGGTTTAGGGTTTAGGGGTTTTAGTGTTTAGGGTTTAAGGTTTCGAGGTTCCTAGTTTTGTGTTTAAGGTTTCGGGGTTTCTAGTTTAGGGTTTAAGGTTTTGGTTTAGGGTTTAGTGTTTTATGTTTACGATTTAGGGTTTAGGGTTTAGAGTTTAGGGTTTATGGTTTAAGGTTTAAGGTTTAAGGTTCTAGGTTTAGAGTTTAGGAATAAGGGTTTATGGTTCAGTGTTTAGGGTCTAAGGTGTATGGTTTATGGTTTAGGGTGCTGGTGGCTGTGGAGGTGGAGGTCGTGGTGGTGGTAGTAGTGGTGGTTGTGGCCTTGTTGTGGTGGTTGTGGTGGTGGGGGTGATGGTGGTGGTTGCCGTGGTGGTAGTGGTTCTGCTGATAGTGGTGATGGTGGTGGTCGTTTTAGCGGTTATAGTGGTGGTCATGGTGGTGGTGCCCATCGCGATGGTGGTGGTGGTAGTGGCGATGTTGGTGGTGGTGGCGGAGATTGTGTTGGTGGTTATGGGAGTGATGGTGGTCGTATAGGTCATGATTGTGGTAGTTGTGGTGATGGTGGTGGTGCTTGTGGTTATGGTGGTGGTGGTTGTGGTGATGGCCTTGGTGGCCTTGGTGGTGGCAGTTGTGGTGGTTGTGGTTGTGGGGATGGTAGGGGTGGTGGTTGTGGTGGTGGTCGTGGTGTGGTAGGGGTAGGGATGATTGATCCGGGTGGTGGTCGTGGTGGTTGTGGTGATGGTGCTGATGGTGGTCATGGTGGTGGTGTCCATCGTGGTGGTGGTAGCGGTAGCCTTGGTGGAATTGGTGGTGGTGGTGGTGATTGCCGTTGTGGTGGTGCTGGTTTTTATAGTTGTGGTGGTCTTGGTGCTAATGGTGGTTATGGTGGTGGTGGTGGTGGTGGTTGTGGCGGTGGTGGTTGTGGTTGTGGTGGTGGTGGTTGTGGTGGTGGTGGTTTTGGTGGTGGTGGTGGTGGTGGTGGTAGTGGTGGTGGTGGTGGTGGTGG
>Ga0099822_1009655_pt1 | contig 12102 bp, 8 predicted proteins | sample CowpeawhiteBW_FD_76839 | JGI IMG/M metagenome (GOLD analysis project Ga0099822, IMG submission 76839) | Root nodule microbial communities of legume samples collected from California USA - Cow pea white BW | ecosystem: Host-associated > Plants > Roots > Nodule | place: USA: California | collected... | reverse complement strand
CATAAACCATTGTAGGCCTTTCAAAACTTTTTGTTGTGACAAAGTAGAACATATGTAAATCTAGCAATTCATTCACCTGAGACAAGGAAATAATGTAAATGTTAATAATGAGAAGTAAAAGTTTTACACTATTGTTGATTAGGAAGATGGATTTTGGGAAGGTACACATACTGCACTCTTGATTCCAACAAAGCAACATACTTATCAAGCATAGATACCACAGCTTCAAACTCAGTCACCTGCTTCTCAATGTTATCAATCTGCTCAACATATTCATTGAAGCTACCACTCTTGCATTTCAACTGCTCCACAAAAACCCTCAACCCTGAAGCCAAGTCACCAAACCCTTTGTACTCTTCTGCCACTCTTACATTCATCTTCTCCAACAGCTCTAGGTGATTATTTGTCCCCTAACACAAAATCTCATCACATTATAACAAAACAAGTAAATAAAAATCACAATCAACTTTTCAAACAATGCTACATTTCCATTCACCAAGTGTTCATTGAACATATAAAAATAGGATGTCAGAGGGAAGGAAGAAAGAATTTGGAGTTTCACCTGAAGCTCGGATTTGATCATGGTGGAAATGCTACAGAATAGATCATCCAGCGATTCAGCAAGTTCATCTTGCTTCTCATCTTGAGGTTCATCTTTCTTCGTGTTATCCATAGTTGGAGAGCATATATATTTCACCAATTGACAAGGTGACAATCAAACCAAAAGCTAGTTTTCAGGTCCAAACTGCAGTAATTTGAAAACAACCAATGTAATTGCAAGCTCAGAAATCAAACACTAACGGTCTTCTCATAAATTGGATGAAGAGTTTCCATATTGCACCACAGATCCCCATTCTGCCTCCAAAAATTATCCGGTTCCCCCTCATTTTTTCAACTTAAATTTAGGACCATTTAGAAAGACAACACCAGAAATAATTTCTCTGTTGATGAAATCCTTTAGTTCAGTGATAAATAAGATGCAACGGAAGCAAATCAAGTATAGCTAAAAAGATTATATATAGCCTGGTTCCATCAACAATAAAACCGGACCAAAGGATTGAAAACAACAGCATATATTATATGTAGCCTTGCAACAACCAACCAATACCAATATTAGATATTTATGGAACTTGTGAACTTTACTCCTTGGAACTGTGATAATACTTTAGCATAGATTCACATTAAATATACATAATAAAAAATTGTAATGAGTACAACGAGGATAAAAAACTGAGGAAGCGGAACTCAAATTTGAAAACCAATAAAAACCCAAATCTGAGACGGGGGAATTGGCCATGGCCGCGACGGGGCGATCAGCCGCAGGCCTGTCACGGCGGAGCGGGAGTGAGGGATGCATGGAGAGAAGAGGAAGGGATTCGATCGAAATTGTTTCAAAAACAGATCTTTGAAATCGAATCAGTGAGCCATAAAGGCTTCACTTCCAACCCCATTAATCAAACTAAGGGAAATTCATTCCCTGAAACGATGATATCAGAAACGAATGAGCATAGAGCAGAAATCATTTCAATCAGTCTCAGAAAAGAAACGAAAATTGATTATGCTATGAAATGCAGGGAAGAGGAACTCACAAAAATGGGATGAACGCAGTGTAACTGGAAGAAGACTTATGATGTTTGTAGGTTTTGTCCAATGAGTTAGCTATTTTCTCCTTTGTTGTTTTTTGTCTACTTGTTGTTTTCTTTTTCAGTCTAAAATTCTACTTATCGGTTTAACACGTGGGATTTTTAGCGATGATTTAATGGACTATTCTTTTTAAAAAACAATATTTTTATTTACTGAATATAACCTATAGATTGAAGGTGAAAAATCGATTTCTCATCCTCATGAATCTCATTATTTTTAAATTACAGATGAGAAATCAGAAAGGATTCATTAATTATCTTTTTAAAGAAAAACTATTTCATTCATATTTGGACGTTTTCTAAATATTCTATTTCATATTTTTATTTACTGAAATAATCTATCTTTAAAAAAATTATGAAACTATAATATACTCTATACAATAAGAAGTCAGCTGTATAAAAAGTAAACATTTAACCATTGTAAGTTATTCTACAAAATTCAATTTCGCTTGTGAATGATAAATTTGTTTTTTTTTTTAATTAGGTCCTTCATAAATTTTATTTTCATGAATAATTAAGTTCTCAAAATTTTAAAATTTTTCCATTAAATCCATGTTATTACATATTTATGTTAATTACGTGATATAACTGTTATTTTACACTATTACCTTGTTTTCAGATTAAAAAATACTATGATAACGTAATCTTCATTAAAATTTTAATCTATTTAAAGAAAATTATTTATAAATTCATTTAAATTATAAAATTAAATAAATAAAAAATATAAATAATAATAAAATATAAATTATAAATTATAAATTATAAATTATAAATTATAAATTATAAATTATAAAATAATATGTAACAATAAGTGAATAAGACATAACAAAATAATAATTATATCATTTACTTGTCACATCATCTCGTTAACCGAGAAAGTTAATCCGGAGACTGAGTTGAAAAAATTAAATTAAATTTATTAAGCTAACTTCAACCTTTTAAGTTTTCAACACGCTTTGCAAGCTTTGCAGCTCGTTTTTCCCATCATAGCCAAGGTCTCTTTAAACATAATTCACTATAGTTAGACGAAACAAAAATGCAATAAATCTTACATTCTACACCATATACATCAAATATCCATGCAAAAAAATAACTTCAATGACACTGGAATTAACATGAACACTAATAGGCATGTCCTACCTTATATGAATATTATTATTAATCGTTATTATTACTGTAGTCTCAACAAACCCAGAGGCTTCCAAGGGCTTCTTCATATGCCCGTTTCCGACTTATTTCCACAGTCCATCCTCCAGCCCTTGCTCCTCTCTCATCTCGTAGCTTCTTTGTTTCCTCATCATCACCTCCAAGGCCCAGCATGTCACCTCCTCCAAGTGGTAAAGGTTGTGGAGCCATGCCTGTGGGTCTTGGCTGTCCTCCTGCAAATGTAGGTGCATACTGTCCCTGAGCAATACCACCAAATCCTGTTTGAGAATTTTGGTTTGTGGCCTGCATCAAGAGTATAGAGAATAATAGAAAGTTAGACGTCTTCTTAAAACCGTAAATCCAGTTGAAAGGACATTCTCCACTTTTCAATGCAAAAGAGTTAAGGCAAGAGTAGTGCTAGATTAGGTTTACCTTCTTCAATGTAACTACAACACAAACACTCTCAGAATCTTTCCTATATTTATATTACATTTGGAAAATGTGCTCCATGACTTTGTAGCACAAACTAGATATTTGAACAAAACAGAGAAAACAATTTAACGTGCAAATGGTATTGGCTAATTCAAACATGGTTAATCCCAACCAAAATAAGAAAGAAAAAGCCTTCAAGCAAAGTTTTATTGGTATTGAAGGCTAAGGCGATCAAAACTTTAATCATACGGGTTATTATAAAAGTTTCAAATTAAAAATCTCACCACTAGAGGGTATCACAAACAACTGCCAGAAAACCACAGTTATCATGTATGTTATGTTATACACACTTGCTTCTACTATGAATCCACATTTTCACAATTGCTTCATAAATATAGACACAAGCAACCCATCAACCATTATGTCCAAGAGTTTATTACGTAACTATTGGCCCATTTATGCCCCAGAGCTTGTTATGCAGTGAAAAGTTTGGCTGATTTTGTTATTAACTTTACAACCATATGCTTCTCTTTTTGAAAGAATCTGATTGCGATTTATTACTTTATTTGGGATTTCAAGGATTCATACTTTTTCCCTGTCAAATTTGGATCAAAAAGACATCAAATGCTGACTTAAGGAAAAACAATCAACAATTTTCACAAATGAAACATAAGAAGTAGTTGTATTAATAATCAAATTGAGCAAGTAATATATATATATATATATATATAACATGATAAAACTAAAGCCCAAAGTCACATAACGGTCTAAGCCAAATAAAGTTTGAATACTGTGCCAGAAAGTAATAGTAATCAATTTATATAAGTCCAAAGCTCACCGCATCGTTATCAGTTACTGCAGGCTGTCCCTTACTTGCTGCCAGAGCTGCAGCCAACTCTTCAGCCTGATTAATTAATATCAGCATAAAAACAGATTAAAAAATGAGAGGAAACTTGTACTTGCATAACACACTTAAGTTGCACTCTTCTTGTGATTAAGAAAAAGACTCGTGATTCTACATAATACTCAGATGTATAAAGGGCATGTATGAAAGAGACAATAAATGAAAAGTCTATTCTCAGATGTACCTTCCTAGCTCGATTAATCATTATTTGTTCTGCATTTTCTTCCTGGTATTTAGCAATTTTTTCTTCAATGGCTGAAACATCTATTCCTTCAATCAAGTTAAATGCTGCAATGGGGGAAAAAGTGGGTAAATCATGAAAAGAAAGCAAAATTTATCAAGTGAAACAGCTGTTAACATGACAATAGAAGCTTACTCATGTCCTCTACTTCCTCCAAGTAATCATTATATTCCCTCAAAGATGGGAAATCGTCTTCACGTTTATTAAATCTATAAATTTAGAGTTTAGTTAGCAAAATTAGATAATTGGCTGAATTTGAATTAAAATGGCCAAACACGTTAAGAATTAAAATGCTGAATATAGTGCCATGATCATGATACTTATTTCTATTCTACAAAACATGTGTAATTTAGTATATGTATTCAATAAGGCTCTAGAATATAAGACATTAAATTAGAAGGCATGGCTCTTGAAAGAAACCAAAAAACTCTATATTTCGTGCCAATATCCCAGCTCTTCTTTTCCCAGCCACAAATAGTAACTAAGCATATGGTCCAATGCCTTGCTCAATTGGATCCTTCAGCAATGAGTAAATATATTCTGTAAATTTGTATAGCTTTTTTCTATTTGAATTGAAAAATTTAATTGGAATTATTTGATGTGAAAAAGGTAGGAAGTAGTGCAGCATAGTAATGTACCCTATATGAACTAATGCAATACTACCCACTAAAGATGACATTATAGTTATGTACCCTATATTAACTTCTCCAACTACTGCAGCTTCAATATTTTTTTCATAAAAAAGGCACAATTTATCCTGAATTCTGCAGGATTATTTTAGTTTAAATTAAATGTATTAGTATTATTTTCATACTACAAGATGAAAACCAGAAAGACACTTCACATTCACTCATTATTATTCCGCATGTCAGATATACGAAACAAGCAAAGATACATTCACTACAATGCAGTAAAAGATTAAAAAAAATTACATGCTAGAAATCCTCCTTCTGATGGCTATCTCCTTGCTGTGGGGATTTGTACTGGAGACCACCATACCGTTACTGTGAACTTCTTGTTGCCAACTTTATATTTCTCACCTGAATTTTAAACAATAGAAAATTTGCTAGTAAATAGAAATACTTTTTTCTGTCTATGAAACAATGAAATTTAGTGATTATTAAAATGAAATGAAAATAATCAAGATATAAAAATATAGTTACCAAAGGCCTCAACTAATTAACAGAAAAGGAGAGCACAATACATTGACAATTAGTGCAAAATTTGAAATCGTACTCATAAAAAAGCTAGTTTCAAAAAACAACTCAAAAAATTGATTGACATTTCCTCAATGTCTTTATAGAGGAAATGAGCTTTGAAAATGGACAGGGTGCAAAAGGTTAGTGCAAAATTTGAAACTGTACGCATCAAAAAGACAGTTTCAAAAAACAACTCAAATTGAAAAATCTCACTTAATATTAGAATTCACACTTCCATATGCTAGTGAATGAAGTCTTATGTTTCAGCAGTCATCTGACTGCAAATTGTTAAAGTTTCAACCAAATAATTCAGAGAGACTTATTTGTTTTTTTGAATGTGTACTATGAGGTTAATGAATAAAAATTACCGACACATCCAGAACAAGATCAATTAGCTTTTGAATTGAATCTATTACTGTGATCTGTGAGTGCTAAATCTTGGAGATTCTTCCATAACTAATGCAGCAACCACAACACAATTAAATACACCTGTTAATGCATAGGACTTACCAAAATGTCTGAGTTCTGAGGAGTTAGAAGAAATCACATTCAGCTAATTCTATTGATGCATTCAGGTAAATACACTAGTTCATGCATAGAGGATTTTCCTTACGCACATTGAGAGAGTTTTCTACCTTAGATTTTTTATTATTATTTTATTCGTACACATTCCCATTTGAGTTGACAAAAGGGAATTCATATTCATAATTCCCACCATAGAAACAAATAGTGAAATGGGAAGCATACATTCTAAAGAAAATATGATAACAAAAAGATTAGCAATACAAAATAGACGGCAGTAATGACAAGTGAAAGTGAAACACTGGACCATATGCGAAAACAAATAAAACAAACCCTATCACACCTACTACGCCCCTCCCATGATATTCAAACCCTATTGCTATCCAGTCCCATAAAGAGGCCATTACCACTACCATCCACAAAATGTTACAAGAAGGAATCACAATTCCTACCCACAACCCCTACTCCTCCTCTCCTATTCTCCTTGTTAAGAAGAAAGATAGATCATGGCAATTTTGTGTTAACTATAGGGCCTTAAATGTTGTTACAGTCAAGGATAAATTCCCAATTCCCTATTCCCAATGTGGATGAACTTCTAATCCGTATCTTTTGGGTTTACTAATTTTCTATCCACCTTCTAATCAATAACGAATGACTTGGTTCATTAATTTCAACCAACAATTTGCCCTTGCTTTCTTAGATAATATTCCTATTGCAGTTCTTATCTCCCTGAACATTTAACACATTTTGGCTTAGTTTTATTATCTAATTATTGTATCTTTGGAGTTTCAGAAGTTGCCTACCTAGGCCACATATGTTAAAGTGTCCCTCACCCTGAAAAGATCTCAGCATTCACCACCTGACCTCACCCCAAGTACCCCACCGCATTTCATGGATTCTTATGCCCCATGGGCGTTTACAGGAGGTTTATTCGCAGTTATCCCACCCATGCCTCTCCTTCCAGAAATTTGTCATAGTCCAACAAGTTCCACTGGTCCACTGCCACCACACGCATGCGTTTATAAAATTAAACAATGCAATAACAAATTCATGTCCTAACCCTTCCTGATTTATCTTGGATTTGTTTTTTCCTCGAAAGAATGCATCTGCACACACAGTACAAAATATCCGCCAGCATCTTATCCAGCCTTGAGTTTTTTGCCCTCACCCGCAAAAAAAATCAATACATTGGCACAAACAGAGAAGAAAAAACTACTCAATCAATGTGAGCATGAAGGGATCCATTCCCCCACCCCCACGCACATATGTTAAAGTGTACAACAACACAAAGCAGAAAACAATGAAGTAAAAGAAGAAATTTGGCATACAAATTCTAGAATGTAAGAACATCACCATGCTAACACCAGAAAGCCATATACTGCTACTGTCAATCATTTCAGTGTATTATCCATGTTTATAGGGGAATTACAGAAACGAACATAGAAGGAAACAAACCTAGAGAAGAGGACTCCACGCGGCGCCGCGCGGCGGAGGGAGGGCGGCAGAGGGAGAGAGCGACGGAGGGAGAAGAGATGAGTAGATATTACGAAATCAACACTTTGCCATCTACCACATTAAACCCTCGAAATTTGTCTTCCAGATAAACCTTTTCTTCAAAAAGTTTTCCCAGACCCAGATTTACCCAATTCAATTTTTCTTTTTTCCAGCTAGATTTTAAACTAAATTAACTTTGAATAAATTTATTGATTTCTAAAATTCATCATTGCGTCTAAAATGAAAAAAAAAAAGTTATTTAATTTAATTAACATTACAGTTTGTAAATTAATATTTTTTTCATATAATGTTCTTCAGAATTTAAAACATTTTTATTATTATTATTATTCTATAATGTGTATTTATTTTTAAAATATTTTAAAATTACTTAAATTTTAAAAGTTGTAATTAAAAGAATAAAATTAGAAAAACAAAAAACGTATATAATTATAGAATAATAGAAATATAATTATAGATATATCTATAAATAAAATAAGTTTTAGTTATTGAAATAAAAAATATTATGAATAATTATTAAATTTAAAAATATATTTATTAGAATAATAAATTATTATTATTATCAAACTATATTTATGAAGTAATTATTAATGTTGAATTATTGACATAATTATCAGTTTAATTAATTTATATGACCGTATCAATTCTTTTAAAAACTAATTATTATTATTATTATTATTATTATTATTATAAAGTTATGCGTATATAAAAATAAGAGTGTGTAATGTTAAATTAAAAAATATAAATAATAGTTAAAAATATAAATAATAGTTTTAATATACTTGAATTTGAAATTTGTCTAAACAAACACCTCTGAAAAATACTAAAATACCTCATTTCCAATCATTAACACCTATCTATTTTACAGGTTTTTTCGTCAATTATACCTGTTTTAAAGATGTTTTTTCGTCTTTGATCTGTGATTAATTATTGCTTTAACCCTTCTGTCAACCTCCTTCTCGTTTGAGCATTTGAGTTAAATAATCATTTGGACTTTCCCGCGCTTTTGAGATTGGTGGAAAGAGGGAGTACTCTGAGTTGAGTTGATGGATGTTACATTCATTAATAAATGTTACGTCAGTTTCATATGTTCATCAATCTTGAGCGCCAACCTTTATTTTGAAAGACCATATTATGAATTATCGTGAATGAATAATTGTGGGAAAAATCAAACCTTTTTGGTTAGCTACCCACCATGAAGTTGGTCATTTCTATAATCCATAGCTCTCAACAAATGGATCCACTTTCCAACACCGAAGAAGTAATTGAACTCCATACAAGCACATGAAGATCCTTTCTGGTGGAGCAACCGAGTGATGGGTTTTCTTCTTCCTGTTAAGCTTTATTTTAGTTTTAGGTTTTGTTTTCCTATTTGAACTTATTTCATGGTTTTTTATGTCTTTTTTTTATGAAGTTCTACATATCAAAGAGAGTTATGATATATAACGAGGATGACGAAGACAATGATAGGCGTTGGCTCCGGTGATGGTGGTGTTTGGGATCGTGTTATCGTTTCTCTTTGTTAGTTTGTTTCTTCCTTTTAATCTTCTATTGCTCTCTTCTTTTGGTGGTTTTCAATTTTTTTTCTTCTAGGATTTTGTTGATATGTTGTTGATAAATGGTAAGTTGAGGATTTGTTTGGTTCTGCAAAGTTGATTTTGCAGATTTAGTGGTATTTGAATATTGGTTTATGAGATTTATTTTTTACTTTTTACTTTTCTCATTTAAATTTTTTTACGAAAGAAAAGGAACATGTATGTTAGGAATAGAAAAGTTTTTACCCACATGTTGTTTGTGTTTGATCAGGGTTCCAATGGCCAGATTGAGTCTACTGGGGCATTACAGATGATGGTTTGGTAATGACTTTTGAAAATCTAGAACTTATAAAAGCAAGTTGTGCTAAATCATTAGCGTTGTTTCCAACTGGTATGTAAATGTGATTTATCTTTACCTTTGCAATATCTAATTTTGTAATTTAGCAATTGGAAAAATTATAACTTACGAATGATTATGTAATGTTAGAACATTGATTCTAAACTACTATTGAGATTACATATTTTTGTCAATGTAATACACTTATAACACATAATTGTGGCTAGAATTGTAGGATGTATGTTTCATAGTGAACATGGTCTGATAAACTTTAAACATCCAACGAGGAAGATGAAAGCAATGCCAAGAATTGATAGAAGAAGGTTATGTATGGGGCTAACTTCAATGTTGACTCTCAATGATGTCGCGTGTTGAACTTGGATGATAAGCTAACTGGATTACTTGGGGCTAATAACAAACCAGGTTGCATTGTTAAACATGACTACGGTAGTTTCTTTCTTATATGAATAACACGAGATTTTAGTTTTTCACTTTGAAACTATCAGGCGAGTATTTGTTTTCGTTGTATGTTGTTAATGTTTCTTCACAAAATTAAGTGTAGCCTTAGACTTTAAAAGTTGTATTGCATCTTCTATTCTTATTATGTGGTGAAGGAGAGAAAGATTTCATGAAGGAAGAAAGCATTGGTTTGTTGGGAGCATTCCAGAATTATGTTGTGATTCATGACCCCAAATGACATACAATCCCCCAACCATGCATTGCTTCAATCTGCTACTTCTTCCGAAGTTAAACGTAGTGTATTTTAAACCAAAGGCACCCCTTTATCCCCTTGATCTATGCAAATAAATAAAATAAGAAATGTGACATAAATGGTCACTTTTGCTTTTTTTGGATATAGTTGGTATTGTTCTCATTAATTGAAAAGTTTATCTTTAGAAGCATGAATAACAAAGTATGTGAATTGTTTAGAGTGGTGGGTCGATGGTCCTCCAGTTTTCACTCTTGCTCAGAATGGCTTAGTGATTGTTTTTAAATGCATGGTTAGGATGGTGAATCAGGTTAGTTGTGTTATCAAAAATTGTTGAACATTGCTTCTATTTAATTTCATCTTGATTAGGTGTGATCATAATTGCTGGAGGAGGGTTCTTAGAACAGTCGGCCTCAAAGGATGTCCTTAGGGTTCTCAGGTTTTCTTAAACTTATGTGTTAGAGGTACCAAAAACTAATGTAGACATTTTTAGTCATATATTGAATTTTATTTCATTATAGAGATAATTCTCTTTGTTCTTGGCTTAGGCTTCCGGTTCTTATCAAATATTAACATCTTTGTAGCGAATCTTCACTTGACTTATCAATATGCTAGATTGTGGCGTCCTCCATATCTATCTTATTTCACGTTCTTCTCTGATTTATTAATGTCGTGCCTCTTGAGAATTTAAATTCAGAAACAATCATACTTTTTTCTGTATAAGATCGTATCATTAACATTATTATTATTATTATTATTATTATTATTATTATTATTATTATTATTATTATTTTTAGTTTAAATATTTTTATAAGTCGCCAATCTGAATTGATATGAGAAGTTAAATTTTTAGCTTAAACTTTGTATTTGACAACTACATTTTAACATTAATTTCATGTTGTATTTATTTTGTACGAGACTATATTATACAATATTCTTACAATTTTTTTTATGTTTCATTGTTACTTAAAATGAAACTACTATGATTAAAATTTAATTATGAATAGAATTTTGAAAATGTGGAGAATACCTTTCTAAACATTTTTTTTTTCTGTAATTATTAAAATTTATTTAAAATATGGAGAACATCTTTACAATTTTATCTATTAAAGATAAGTTGTTTCATCCTCAAATTTATCCTTAAAAAAAACATCGGTAACCACTAATTTTATTTATTAAAATATTTTTTTTTTTATTTTATAGTTTTTATTGGTTAAAATAATTATATTTTTTATTATAATAATCACGCCAATTATTATACTCAATAGGATAACTTTTACATCTCAAAAACATTTAATTTCTAATTGCAATAAATATTCGATTATTCATTTATCCCAACATTACGTGAAACATTTTTTTTAAATTTATAATCATGCATATTATTATATTAATCTACATATAAAAATAGTTTAATCTATATTACAATATACTAGCATAATTATTTAATTATTTTTTATTACCATTAGTATTAATATATTTTTTATTTTTTTATATTTTTATTTTATCTATTATTATTTATTCAATATCGAAAACAAAATTAATTATTATAATACCTTCATAGGAACCATATCATCTCACAATATGTTTGTATTTTTTCATTTTTCTTTACCTTGTGTTTGGATGGAGCATTTCAACAATGCTTAGAAATTGAAATGTTTTGTATTTGAATTGCTTGTAATTAAATTTCATTCATTTTTTAAATAACTTGTTTGGATAAGGAAATTAAAATACCTGACATTTCAATTTCTTGTTTGAAAAAAAAATTGAATTTATTGTGAAATAAAATTTAATTTTAACAGTATTTATTTTACGCTTAATTATGTTTTGAGTTCATGATAAATTTGGAAACATGCTCGACAACCCAGATGGGTCGGGCAGACCCAACTACGCAACCGGATTGGTTAGACCCGACGACCCACCTG
>Ga0099822_1009654_pt1 | contig 12102 bp, 4 predicted proteins | sample CowpeawhiteBW_FD_76839 | JGI IMG/M metagenome (GOLD analysis project Ga0099822, IMG submission 76839) | Root nodule microbial communities of legume samples collected from California USA - Cow pea white BW | ecosystem: Host-associated > Plants > Roots > Nodule | place: USA: California | collected... | reverse complement strand
TTTTTTTTTTTTGTTTTTTTTTACTTTTTTTTTTTTTTTTTTTTTTTTATAATTTTTTTTTTATCCTTTAAAAAAAACTTTTTGGTTTTTTTTTTTTTTTTTTTTTTTTTTTGAGATTTTAATCATAATCCTCTCGTTGTGCAGTATTACCGATAGCTTGTGTAATTATGATGTAAATGAGACATCATCTTTGAAATGTTTAGAGAAATAAATGAATGTTTTTTCCATGGAATATAGGGTAGCCGTTTTTTGCTTTGAGCTATATGATGAAAGTCAAAGAGTTGAATTCAATAGGGAAAAAGCAATAATATAGAGTGAACGAATACGGCTCCAATTATATGGGAAAAAGATGTAGGCGCGTATCTTTGAACCGGAAAGAAAACATTCTGAAAAATATGAGAATGTTGCTGAGGATAAATTTGCCCACAACCCTACTATCATATCAAAAAGCTCTGTCCAAATTCATTGCATAATTAACAGAAACACAATCGCTTATGCAGTTGAAAAACCTAGGATTCATGCTGTCTGAAGACAAAAAAAGTGTGTTTCTCATCGTGTTGAGTGAGCCTTAACAAATTTCAGCCTCTCAAAGCTATCATCTTTTCTTATAGAGTATTTTAAATAAGAATCTAAATACTAAATAGTCTCACATTGTATTTTGATGAAACATTTCAACAATACTGAAAAATTAAAATGTATTGTATTTGAATTGGTTACAATTAATTTTTTTTCATTTTTTAGATAACTTGTTTGGATAAAGAAATTAAAATACCTTACATTTCAAATTTTTTTTTGGATAAAATAATTAAATTTCTTGTGAGATAAAATTTAATTTTAAAACTATTTATTTTAGGTTTAATTATGTTTTGATTTCATGATTAATTTGGAAACGGGCTCGACGACCCAGATGGGTCGAGCCGACTCGACGACTCAGTCGGGAAACCCAAACAGGCTAGGTTAGGTCGGCTCGATTATCCATACAAGCCTGATCAGCCTAGCAGTCCATACAGTCATGCCCGTCAAGTTTGTCAACCCAGTCCGACCCAACCCATCTAGGTTGTTGCCCGACTTAGACCCACTAGATCATCGAGTTCGTCGACCCATCTGGGTTGTCGGGCCTGTTTGTGTCAATGGGCACACCCGACAAGTCTGTGTCATTGGACCGACTAAGGTCGTTGGACCGGTAGGTATCGCCCGGGTCATCAGACCAGTCAAACCCGTCTAGGTTGTCAGGTCAGTCAGGACCGACTAGGTCATCGAGTCAGTCAGGCTTGTCGGGTCAATGGGTCGGTTGGGTCATTGGGCCTGTCCAACACGTTTGGGTCGTTAGGCACGCCCAACACCTTTAGGTTGTCTAGCCCGCCAAACCTGTGTGGGTCATCGGGATTGCCTGTCCTGCTTGGGCCATCGAACCCACCGACCTGTTCGAGTTGTCAAGCCCGCCTGACTCGTTTGTATCATCAGGTCACCTCGGTCTGTTTGGGTCGTCGGGCCTTCTTGACCCGCTTGTATTATCAAGTCAGTCTGATCCGTCTGGAGTATTTGGCCAACCCAGCCTATCATGGTTCTTGGGTTTGGCAGGTCCGTTTGGGGTTGAGTCTAGAGTGTGAGGTTAAGTGAGAAGAATTTTAAATTTCACATTCTTGTAGGGTATTTAAATTCCTTCTAATTTAGCTAATTGAAATACTTCAAAAAAATGCATGTTTTTTAAATGCTTTTTAATTTCTCTATCCAAACAAAACATTTCATTACAAAAAATTTCAAATTCTCCAAATAAATGAATCATCCTCTTGATTGGTTTCATCCAAACTCACCATCAAGCTATATGATTTCAACTTTTGCATGAATATCGTTTTTAGTTGACATAATTTCATTTTAGTTAAAGTTACGACTTCTTTAAATTCAATTTTATTTTTTAAAATTGCCTTATTATAGTAACTTAAGAATGAAATTACACCAAAATAATAAAATAACATCTATATATTATAAACCTCTTTCAAATACCAGTTTGTACGAAATTAGGACTATCCTATTAAATTTCACGCAGGCTTTCGAAACTATTTAAAAAATTGAATATGAAAAAAATGTAAATGTAAAATGCACATGTTCTATTCTCTTGCTATTACTAACACGAAAGCAGACAAAACATATAGTAGAAAAAATCATCAATTTTAAATTGACTATAAATATATATATTCTTTTAATTTATTGTCATTTTATTATAACCACCACTAAATAATGGTCATTAAAAATTATTCTTCTACTAGTGAATATAGATTAATAGTGTGTATCCTATTAACAACTCAACTTTTGTTTTATGGGATACCAACTCCATATGTGTTGTTTCTTATCCTTAAATTATACTAATTAGTAACAAACCCTAGGCTAGGAACTGTCCATTTGGCCTTTGCCCTCTCATGCGGGTACTCACCATTGACAATATTGGCTCATGCCTCTCAACAATCACTCAATAAAATTCTAACCATTAAAATTATTGTTATACATTTGATGATAAATAAATTTATATGTCGCTAAAAGTGTTTGAAGCCTTGTAATTGAGAATATTGACACTAGGTTTCTCGGTCAATAAGCATGCCCTCCACTTCAAATCCCAAAACAAAAACGTACATCTATTTTGGCTTCATGTTTGATTGCATGCGCATGAATAAAAATTTTGGCAATAAAAACAAAATTGGAAAATAATAAATAACAAATATAATAAATAAAGTGCTTTTAGTATACACATTTTTTAAATATGAATGATAGTATAAATTAGTATGTGCTAATAGTATATTTTTATTAAGTTAATATATAAAGTAAATTTATATTTATTAAAAATAAAGTAAAATGTTAAACATCAAGTAAAATGAATAAAAAACTTAATTATTGATGAATAAAAAAATAATTTTATAAAAAATAGATAAAAATAATCATCAAAATTTTAAAAAATTTAATAAATAATTATATTATAAAAAATAGAATTGATATTACAAAATATGGAGAAATAATATATAAAGGAAAGTATCTGACACATATACTTAACTCTCACCGTAGACTTTCTTGTCCAACTTTATATAATAATTTATCTTCCATAGATAACTATTATGATTACCTCTTATATATCTAAGCTACAGTTATCTGTTGTCATGGTACGAATGAAGTTGAAAAGGTGAACCTGGATTGGTCCAACCTACTATTTTCTATATAAATAAAAGCTGTTTGGATCGTAGTCAATGTGGCATTCAAATGGTAGCACAAATCTCAGTGAGTTCATGATATGGAAAAAATAAAAATAAAAACACATTTTATCTTACTGATTTAGTTTAAATTTAAATACTGATTAAATTAACGTATTTAAGGTTATTGATGAGAAGGTAACATATGAATAAATAAGAATAATAATATAACAGGAAGATGTAGGAAGAAGGTCATTAACATTAAGTTCACATATGCAAATTGTTACGAACCAATGATAAAATGACTCATTAATATTAGACATTATTTTTAACTTTGACACATAAGTTATTTTGATACCTCAAAACCTATAAATTATTTATCATTATATAAAAATTTATTAAAATGTAAAAATAAAATAAAGAATACAAAACAGTGAAAGATCGCACAAAACATATTATAAAATTTATACCTCAAGATATAAGGACAAAAAATCTATATTATGAAAAAAATTTAAATAAATACATGGAGATAAAACATTAAACCACTTACATGGTTCTTTAGTAATAAAAGTTAAATTAATTAATTTAACACGGTGATTTACTTTATGAAAAATATGAGAAACTTTAAATTATATATTTACAGAAAAGTAAAGATGAATGTCATCTCTCTTTAAGACTTCAAAGAACCATTCATTGATCTAAAAATCTATGACATAATGAAGAATCATTTTTCAACCTAAGTATTTGAAAGTTCTCCCTCAAGTATGCTCCAAATCATAAATAACCCTCATAAACTCAATGTTAATAGAAGTTTGTAATCTAAAAACAAAAAACTAAAAAACTACCCACATTTTACTAGCACATGAAGTCAAACAAAGATAATCCTTAAGCGCACCATCAATATTCAACTTATGTTAATTAACAGATGGAATTTGTGAAATTAAGTTCGTAAATGAAATCACTCAATCCCTCTTTAGTTTGAGTATTGAAAAATTCTAACACAAAAATATTAGAGACAATATTACTCATATACTTAATATTACTCGTATACTTCTTAAATTTATTCTTAGCCATACTCTTTAATTATATATAATTGATACATTTTACTTGTTTTTTTTACTCTATATTTAGTTTAAAATATGCAGGTTATCCTTTTGAAAACTAACAATATAGGCACACACAACAATTAACATTAATTATATGTATAAGTGTTTTATTTTTTGATTATATATAAACTTTGTTTTATTATTTTCTGTTTTTGGCTTCAAATGTTTAATTTTTACTTTTTTTAATGGTTGAACATTAATATTCAGAAATATTTTTTTATCGTTTTCTACAAGTGGGTACCTGATATAGGCTTATTCTTTGAAAAAGTGTTGTAATTTGTAGTCCTATAAGCACGGTTTCTCAATCTTTAGGTCCAAAATTTAATGGCATGAGAAAATGCAGTACTTTAAAAAACTAAATATCAGTCAAAATTATGGCTATTGAAATCGTTTTAGGTCCCACGATATTTTTTTTTCCAGCTTTGTGTAAATTGCTTAAGGTAAACTAGTTAGATGCTTAATGTAATAAGCATCATCTTAAACATGTGCATGACTTAGGTGGATGTATACGAAAAATAAGGTGGAAATCCATCGTGATCAGTAATTTTCCAAAAAATAAAATAAAATAAAAATAATTTTACTAAATGCATAATATTTCAGATATCATTTTTCAGCAAAGTGATATTAATTTTCATCTTTTTTTACTAGTGAAAACATAAACATGTTATTTTTTTATATAATAAATATAATTTTCATAATTTTATTATAAATAATTTTTATTTATTTTGTAAGTAGTTTTATAATAAAAAAAACAATTAAATTTAAAAAATGTTAAATTGAAAACTTAAACTTAAAAATAATAATTACTCAAAAATAAAATTAATAGAACAATTATTTTCTTTAAAAATGAATATTTAAAAGATTAAATTAAAAGATAAATATGATAAAATAAATAATCATACTTATATATATATATATATATATATATATATATATATATATATTATGTTAGATTACTTAATGAATTGGATAATGATACTTTAACCTTTTTTTTTACCCATTTTTAACCACCACTCTCATCATCCTTAGATCATCACATCACATCACTGCAAAAAATTAAAATAGATGATCTAAGGGTGATGAGAGTAGTGCGTTAAAAGTGGGTCAAAAAAAGTGAGTTAAAATATTATTTTTCTAACGAATTAGAGGTATCAATTTGAAGATAAGGCAAATATGAATATTTGACTAGGTAAGGAATGGAAACATGACATATATGTACATCTCATACATCAGCGGACTTTGGTGATGACAAGGGAGAGTGACGACTTTCCAAGGTTTTTTTGTTTTAATTTTTTTAATATATTTATATATTTTTTAAATTATTTTTATATATTATTATATTATTTATATTAAGTTTATATTATGGAAAATTATAATAATAAATAAAATTAAGATAAAATAAAAATTAATGTGATAAATACCTTTGTCAATAAAAGAGATTAGAGTTTTGTCTCTAGTTATAAGGTAAACTATCAAAAAAGTGTAAAAAGAGAAAAAAAAAAAGACAAAGAAATAGATTGAGAAACAAATATTGAAAAACAAAGATATTGAAAAATGCATTCTCACATTATCTTACATAGAGATTGGATAACATATTCTCACATTACATCTATTTTCTCAGAGAGAGATTGAATAACACATTCTCACATAGTGTCTCCTAAATTAAGTGTTTTTCATCTATCCTAATTTTTATTTTAGGAATTCTTTTATGAAATCGATATAAACCCTAATTATATTTGTTTTTTCCAAATTAGTATAATCTTAAATTTTGAAATTTAGGAATTTTGTATTAATTTTATGGTTATTTTATGATATGATAATGAATGATAGTCATATTTTTCTTATTCTACTATCATGTATGATTATTTTGAGTAGAGAAAATGAAGAGAAAAAATAAAGTATTTTTTTAATTAAAAATATAATTTATATATAAAAAATATAATTTAACACCTCTTAAATTTTTGTTCGAGTTCCATCATTGATCTCGTACCTAATTAATGCAGGAATTCCATAAAATATTGACGAGTTCGGATAATATAAAGAAACTAAATATTATTTTATGGAAAATGTTAGATATTAACCTTAATTCTTAATAATAGATGATTAATAGAAATTTTAATAAATTTAAATGAGTTGAAAATTTAATATTAAATGAAAAATAAGGTGAATAATATATAAATAAAATATAAATTTATTATTTTAAAATTCTAAATTAAAAATAAAGTCTAGAAAAAATCATGAAATAATATCAATTTATCATTAATGTTATTATTATAATAATACCTAACATTGTGCCGTCCAAACAGCATAGAGACTGTCGGTGACGACAAAAACACTGTTTTCTTTTCTTTCTATTCCTTATTTTAATTTCTATTTTTCTGTCTTTCATATTTTGCAGAAAAACAAAGATGGTCAAACATCATATATCACTGATTCCGACACTAATCATTTATTTTCTATTAGGAATTTTTTTTTTATTAGATACACAAACAACTTAGCAATTTATTTTTTAAAGTATTTTGATTATTAAAATAATTAAGTAAGGAAAAAGTATTAAAAGATAAAATAATGACTATAAAATGTGTGTAAAAATTTGTTGGATGTAAAAATAATAGTATTACATCTCTCGTGATCGTCATTTTGTTTATAAGAACATATTTTCACTGTGAACACTTCAATGAATTCACCATACCCAAAACAAATCATCAAAATCATTTCAACTATATGTATTATTTTATATCTTCAAATGGCTACGTGGAGTCTTTCTGGTCTCCGCTTTTCATCACTTAACCTTCTGTTCTTTATTTTTGCATATAAAAATATGACAACATTTCATATCAAAGAGTGTTCTAAGTCAAAGATTTTTTTTAAATATTAGTGGTCCAACATTTTGGTCATACCACTTATGATTCGAGATGTCTTCAATATGTCTTTCAATATGATACTCGCATAATCTATATCAAGATATCAAGATTACCGACACGAAAACTTATAAATCAATTGTTAACTTATTTAATTGGTTTATAAGGTAATTCGAGTAATATAAAAATATTTTAAAAAAATATACTTGAAAATAGTTTATTTAAAGAGTTTTAGTTTATAAATGAATTTAATTAGCTTCCTAGTTGTTAACTTATTGTTTTTGTTTACAATTATATTCCATATATACTAATAAACTTTTTCATATTTTTTATGTAATAAAAAGTGAAAAAAATATTTAATATTATAAATTGAAGTAATAAATATTTCATTAAACGAGAGTATGTGAAAATTACATGCAATAAACATTATATCTATTATATCTCTTGTGTAATGTTGTTATGTCCCGTCGGTGTTCGTTGTCTTTGATTGATGTCGGAAGTTGCAGAGCTTTCGATGTCTAGAGTTTAGCTCAAGTTGGCAATCCTCCTTGTTATATTCCTTATCAAATGATTATCTTGTCAAGCACTAATGCGAGTAATTCCTTTTACCTTAGAAGATGATTTTGGTGAAACTTTGAGCTCATAATGAAGGGTGGTGTAAGTTGATACAGAGACCACTAAAATTGCAACCTATGCAGTGTATAAAAGTTTTTTAAAGAGAGATATTGTTAAAAGTTTGCGAAGTAGACTCCGAGAAAAGAGAAATGAGTCACAATGCACAACCTTAAGAATCTTATCTTTCCTAATCAGAGTTTACATAGACCTTTTTTTACGAATTTCTCAATAGAGAATCTAAAAACAATTTTGCATTATTAGCCATGACATTGACAATTTGCTAGAGAATATCACTCGTACTTCATCGTCTTTCTCCCTTGTTTCTTCTCGTACCATGTGTATACGGTTAGTCGTTTATTTACCTATTAGAGTTCCCAAGCATCCAGAATATTGTGTTATCGTGGTGGAACCAATTTGTAAATTATCAACATTGTGAGCTTCACCAAAGCTTCATCTTTCAGTTGGAGTATTAAGCTCTCAAGAGATGAGTTATTGTGTCATTCTCTGAAAACTCAAAGTTAAGGAGAGAAGATCCACCACCTTATCTATATAAACACACTACTAAAAGGAAGTTATTTTTCATCTAAGTTTATGCATTGTTTTCAACGCGTTTGAGATAGTTTTCAGTTAACTTTGCTATGCTAGTTAAAATCCACAAAACATGTGCCTTTTGTAGTTGGTGTAGTTAAATCCATAATTTGGTCATTCAAATAAATAAATTTTTCAGCTCTATTGTGCTTGGACTTGGAGTTGCAATGGAATGGCTTAGAAATAGTATTGGCCTCTTTAGAGACAGAGGAACTACCATCATAGTTTGAATCCACAAGTGTAATTTACTTTGTTCCTGTTTTTAGTGCATTGTTTGCTCCTGATAATGCTCGCGGTGTTATTGGTTGAATGACAATGACTATATTGTTCGAACAATGCTTGAGAGCATGTGTTTGCAACTGTTAACAAGCTCTTGATGTAGATTCAAGCAGAGACAACAACACTTGGAGTAGCCTATGTTGTAGGGCTTGCTATTGAGGTTTGGAAGAAGAACATACCCAAGAAAAGAAGAAGAAATGCGAAGGTTATGTTGCACCTCCGCGATGGCAACTTGGGGAGCTCTAGTTTCTAGCACCAACAGTAGCCTCTTCAAAAAGTAATACTTGCATGTGAAGATCAAGGAGATGCGAATTGTTGATAACAACCCTTAGTCTGCTCTCTCTAGCAGAGGTAAATTCCTACTAATCCCACAATGTAAAAATGGAAATCATGGTTTGCGAGACGTATCCCAACGACAACCTTTGTTTCTCTGTCACTGAAATCTAGTGCCATTTTTTTAGGTTGGTGTAGATGTCAATGATGTGATAGAGGGAGCAGGCCATGGAGATGAGAGAGGTGTCCCATGTGAAGGAGGTCCATGGTAGGGATGAACCCTGCATGTTGCTCTTGTCTAATGTGACCAAAATGAGCCTGCATCAATCAATTAAGTAAAAAAGCAACAAAAAAAAAAAACTAGCAAGCCAATCCACTAGCCCACCCTATTGGAGGACGAGTTCCATTCTTCAACCCGTTTTCAATTGGCAGACGAAACCTGCATGTTGCTCTTGTTTGATACGACCAAAATGAGCCTGCATCAATCAATTAAGTAAAAAGGATTTGCAAGAAAAAAAAACTAGCGAGTCCATCTGCTAGCTTGTCTTATTGTAGGACGGGTTCCTTTCTTTAACCCGCTTTAAATTGGCAGGTCCATCAGACATGACCCGTTTTTGACAAGTAGATCTAACGGGCTTGACTAACCCATTTTGCCACCCTATACACAATATGATGAAAGTATAAAATGTGGGAGCATGATAAAGTTTTACCTCAACCCCATGATAAATGTCAAATGTTGTTACTGGAAATTTGTCGAGTCGAACCACGGTGATTGGACTAGCCGCTAACATGTATTCCATCGCTTGACAAAAAAAAGGGAAAAAGTTAACCAAAGTCTTTTTTTTTTTTCTGATTTCAGGGAATGTTAATATTTCATACATATCTTACACTTAGATATTGTTTTGGGTTTGACGATTATAATAAATTTTGAGCCGGTACAACAGTGAAAGTACTTTTTGTTTTAGGTGAAGAGTATGTACTATATTATCCAAATAGCTTATCTCATATCAAACAAATCAAATATTGTAACTTAAAAAGAATCTCTTTTATTTTTAATCTTGTGAACATGTTAATATTTATTTCTTTTTTATTTTTCTTTGCTTAGCTTATTTTATTTCATTTCTCGGTTTTTCTATTTCTCCTTTGAAAACAAAATATATCTCTTTCCATATAATAAGATATTATAAACAATAAATGTTATTCTTAATATGAGATGGACCACTTCACTAAATTATGAGAGACCAAACACTTATTTAACGTATCCTAAACCAACAACATATTTTTTGACGTGTGTGAAAGTGGCATGATGCAAACATGCCGCCCAATTGAAAACCTCGGAAATATGTTACAAATCCTAATGTTTCAAATCTCCATCTTCATCATGTTGGGTACATATCGATCTCATCTCACCAACTGCTCCATCACTTTTTTTTTTCATTTTAAGAGTTGCATTTTTTCTATTAACACAACAATTTTCCCTAATTCTTTACTATTTTTATTCCTTTCCATTTTCAAAGATACATCTTAATTTATTCAGTAAATACAGGCTTAAATTACGATGAAAATATATGAAAATATAAGCACAAAGAGAAAAAATATTATATCAATTGGTACGTTATTACTTTTTATTTTTAGTCTTCTCAAATTTGTAGTTCTCCTTTTTAATTTGTAACCAATTAATTTTTTTCCAGACATTAGCAGTTACTTTTACAATTGAGAGATATTTAGCTTCTTTTTTTTTCAGGTGATCTTATTCCCTCTCTTTTTTAATTCTTTTATTGTAGCTATGTTTAATTAGAGTAATCAAACTAATCTTGTGATGATTTTACAAAAAAAATTATAAGATTTTATAGAAGATTTTAATTCGTAGATGTTTTCTTCCTCATTTTTCTTTATGTCGCATAAAGTTAAACAAAGTCAATTAGTTTGGTTAACTAGATATAACTTTATACAAAAGTGAACTAGAATAAAATTATATTTCTTTTTAATTTTTTGTATCTCTCGCTAGACACATTGTTTATCATATTTTATAACACATTATTTTAAAGAATATATACTTTTTTTATTTACAAAACTCAAACCAGAATTATTGGCAAATCGAAAAAAGGGAAAAGAATTAATAGTCACGTATTAATGAGTCACAAATGAATAAAAAAAAATTTTAACATCATATTCAATATTTTCTGACTAAATATTGTTGAAGTTACCTACTACTAAGCATCATCTGCCACTTTTTTTCTCCCAGAAAAACCTTCTAAAATCTGACTTCAGTTCCAATCGTACACTTGGTAACTTATGTGCATATATTTCCTAATCTCACCGTGAATGAGGTTTCTGCATAGTCAACTTTTGGAGACAAACTCGCATTGTTTTCGATAAACAAATGAATATATGCAATCGTTGAAAGAATCACAATGCCGTGTTTTTTGAAACAAACATATATATAATAATAATAATAATAACACACTCGTGAGATGTGAATTAATTGTTCAATCAAACAAACAGTCACTTTGTCTTTGGAACACACTTTTTCTCAAAAAAAAAAAAAGAACATTGACGACATGCCTTATTTGTTGACATTGCTCAAAGTCAAAAGATGCCTTATTTTTAGTATAACATTATATTGTTTCGTAAAAGGATTAAGTGAAATTTTGTAAGATTTAGTAACAGAGGTAAATGACAATATGGCACTTTTGGCCTCACGCGTTCACAGACTTTCTTTGCTGGCTTTCGTGGCCGCGGCTTTAAACATTTTTAAATTTTTTTACTATGCTTCTCTTGCACGCACGGGTCAACACTTATAAAAGTTAAAAAAAAATATGCAGATGAGGTAGCCGAATAACACTACTTTTATATCTACACTAAGGACATAAAAGTGTCCCACAGAAATATCACAGCTGTATGATTGGCTAAATCACTCAAAATATATTGTTCACATCTCATGTAACTTCAGAAGACAGGGTCATTAAATGGGACCAAGAGGGATGAAAAAAATTTGAATGATTGGTTCACCCAAGTAACCAACTCAAGCTTTCCCATTCCCACTCTATGCGGTAAATGCACCATTCCCATTCTCAACCCTTCTTTCACCTATAAATTTCCCCTCAAAACCACACCAACACAACGCACAAAACTCTCTTTCCCTCATTCTCACTCAGTAGTGTCACTGATGAGAACTCTTCACCACGCTCCAACCCTCCTTAG
>Ga0099822_1009651_pt1 | contig 12105 bp, 5 predicted proteins | sample CowpeawhiteBW_FD_76839 | JGI IMG/M metagenome (GOLD analysis project Ga0099822, IMG submission 76839) | Root nodule microbial communities of legume samples collected from California USA - Cow pea white BW | ecosystem: Host-associated > Plants > Roots > Nodule | place: USA: California | collected... | reverse complement strand
TTATATTTTTTTATATATATATATATATATATATATATATATATATATATATATATATATATATATATATATATATATATTCCTTCTTTTGCAATGATCACCTTGATGGTGGGAGCAGTTGAAGATTATACAGATGAACCTCTATTGAGGATAAATGATAGAGTTGTTTAGATAAATCTTTAAATGTTTATCCTATAAATATTTGTGGTATATATGTTTTGATATATATATATATATATATATATATATATATATATATATTCTACAACCTCTAATTCTTTCGCTTAGAGACTTGTAAATATAAAAATTTGAGTTTATCAATTATGAAATGATTGTAATATTGTATTTACTATTAGTCTTTATATGTTTTATGTTTATCAATATGAGATGTCTTATTTAACGGTTTATACTATTAAATGGAATATTACATATATTATAATTTTTTTTTTAAATTAGTAATATATATTTAATTACTTTTTCATTTTAATTTGAATAAATGTGAGACTATTAAAAAACATATGTCCCAATCAATATTAAGGAAATTTTTGTCCCAAACTGACATGTCAATATTTTAACCTTAAATTTATTAAGATAATATCCTTAAAATTAATGAAATGTTTCCACATTATTATTTTAAAAAACTTGAAAAATGCAAAAATATAAAATGTAAGGATAGTAAAATGTATGGCTTAGAGAATAGCCGTGTTTAAATTTATGTTTAGAAAAATATATACCTAAATTTACAAAAGAAAAGATAGATATTGACAAATCTACATTAATTAATTGGTAATAAGTTCAAAATAAGCAATCAGTCTTATTGGAAACCTCCATTAAAATATTCTCAGTGTCAATTTACAAATAACAACATCAAAGGATATGACAAAAATTCAAAAATGCTAAAATCAAATGAAAGCAATAAACACATGAGCCTTATGCACTTTGCAATCAGGATTTGTCTTTAAGTAAAATGCTATTTGTCAGAACTTTAGTACCATATGTCATTCTTTCCTTAAAACCTCAGAGAGGTGAGAATTATAATTGGTGTTGGTCTCTCCGTTAAATTATAATTTACAAATTAACCAATAAGTATTTTAACCACTCTATGAGACTATATAATAAAATGTGAAACTTCAAGACTTTGAAACATATTCTATTGAAAAATAAAATTATGTCATATTTACTAAAATAAAACAAGATAACATTGGGATTTGGTAACATGTGAACATGCAACTATGTAATATCTTAAATTTCAAGCAAATATGTTTTGTTTATTTTTTGTTTCTTACGTTTTTTTTATTCTATGGTTAGATCATTTAGTGTTATTTTTTTAATATTTTGAGATTAAAAAACCTGCTAAAAACCTTTCTTTTAAATTCATATAAAAAAGTATTGATGTTAGGAATTTAAATATAAAATTACATATCAAAAAGATAAGAGTTATAAATAGTATAAAAAATTATAAATTTATTATCTTAAAAATTTAAATGAACATTTGAATGAAATATATCATATATCAAGTCATTAATCATTTAAAACTTACCAAAAAATAAATTTTCTGCTAATGTTATCTTGATAATATATAATTTAGATTATTAAAAAATAAATTATAAAGTATTTTTAAATTTTTTGTTGTATTCACGGCACCGCTCTCACCGTCGTTGTTTCACGCGTTAATGCTTGAGCTTTCTGGTTGATCCATTTTGGCGACAATGCATCACAGGAATCGATGAACCAATTAATTAATGCCATGTATTAATAAAACCAAACTCACCAACTTTATCTAACCCTCCCGTGAATTAAAAATTTCCATTGCATGTGATTTCCACAGAATCACTTTTTTTTTTAAGTACGTTTATACCCAAAAGGTGCCATTGGATGCTTCAAATCCAAAATATAGTAGATTTTATCCTTTCCCCTACGCTTTATTCTCTTCCCTCGAGTTAATATGACTTATTAAGGGTAATATAAATATTGTGTTAGGATTAAAAAAACATAACAATTTAACTAACCACTCCAAGTGGTATTTTTTTAACATTATTTGGTACATTTCTTGAGTTTTAATGTTTGGAATCTATTACTTGATAAATCATTTAATATAAAAAATATATATATTTGGTCATTTTATTCCATTTTTGTGGTAAAGGTTTCTGGTTTCCACTCTAAAATATAGTAGTTATATCTAGGTGCACAATTAAATAATGTACTATATTCACACTTTGAGTTTTGAAAAAATAATTATGTGAAAGTAACACACGACCTTAATTATGTGAAATTTAAGCATAAGAATCTACTCTTGACATCAAATATATTGTTTTAAATATCAATAACTATAACTCAAAACAATTGTATAAATTAGGTCAGTGAACTAGATATTAATGATTCTCTTATGATTCAACATTAATTATAATCCCATGGTTATATAATAAATGATACAATAGTTTTAATAAACAATAAATTTTGATAGCATGGTATAATTTTATTTTACATCTAATCATACTCAGACTCATAAACTTACAAATTCAGAAGAAAAAAAAATAACAGAAGGAAAACAGACCTGTGGGGTCACCTATATGAAAAGTTAAAAAAGATGGATTTGTTTCAACTAACCAACAACCACTGTGCATGTACCCTCAACGAAGATATTCGATCAGAAATTATAAACAAAAAGGTAAAAGAATATTAGAATGTTATACTTCATCGAAAAATATAATATTAAATATGTTTTTAGTTATTTAATTTATAGTGAATTTTGGAATTTGTCTATTTTAAAATTTTGGACTAATTTAGTAATTATTTTTTGAAATATGTATATTTAATTATTTTAATCAAATTTTGTTAAGTTTATTTGACATTTTAAACATGTTTCATAATAGTATTTGAGTTAATATTAAGTAAAAATGTGTGAAACAGTATAAACAACTCAAATATAATTTTGAAATACATACGAAACATCAAATAAACCTAACAAAATTTGATTAAAATGACTAAATTTACTTATTTCGAAAGATGAAAAACTAAATTAGTACAAAGTTTCAAAATGAACAAATTTTAAAATTTACTAATAAACAAATTTTAAAATTTACTAAAAATTAAAGAAAAAAACATATTTAACCCTAAAATATATTTGGATAAATCTTTATTTTCCCTCGATTGTGTATATTCTGGTTGGGAAAGAGTACAGGCAAAGAATACAAGGCTAAGAAATTGATTTTCTCTTTGGGGCACTTCACTCCACCTTGAGTGGATGTTGTTAGCTTTATGGCACATGCACGATGATAAGGGTAACCTTTTTTTTATTGGTTGTGGTCCTCATCTTGTGACGGTGACCTCAAGCTACTTACTTGTGTCACATTCACGTACATTGCAAGAAAACAAATACCATGTTACATTTAAGGAATTATTTATTTATTTATTAAATATATATTTCATATCAGTAATAAAACAAATTTAAACCATATAAGTGAATAAAAAATTGTTTTATAAAATTAAGTTTAACTTAGTTTTAATACTTATTAAAATTTTATCAACGAGATTTATATATTTAATCTTACATTCAAGAGGTATATAGTTCAATAAATTTAATTAATTTTATAAAATTAAATTAAACTTTTTAGAATTTATTTTTTTAACAGTATTTACTCTAAATTTTGGACATTAAGAAAACATCTTAAAATATTTAACAACTTGACACTGACAATGTGAGATAATTTAGTAAAAGAGGAAAGAAACAAAAAAAATTAGGCAAATAAGTTGATTAAACTGAAATGAAGACCCACGTGTAAGTAGGGACATCATGCACGACTAGGATAGTAATGTTTCATGGTTTTCATGTGTTTGTGACAATATTGGTTTCATCATAGTGGCGGAAAGAGGGGTCGTAGTTTCTTAAGTTTTTATTACAATTCTCAGCCCCACCCTAGCACATTATATTATTGTAGTATTTTTGTGTGCGTCGTGCGATTTCACCTGGAAAATCCTCTCGTAGCATAAGAGTGTGTTCATTTAAGGTATTATCAAAAGATTTACGTCGATTATAGATAAAATAATTTTATAATATATAAGTGAAGTGTAAATTTTGTTTTACAAATCAATTTTTTTAAAATTAAACTAGACTTAAAGTCTCATTCTAATATAATATCAGAGTCATAGTAAACAAAAAATATTATCCTAGTGAAAATTTTTAAACATTTTGTTCCATCCGTTATTGGATCGGTGATGGACTACCCATTTTTAGTCTTGCATTAGATGTATATACCTCTCAGCGTGAAGGAGACACTAACGGACCATTCATTTCTAGTCTCACGCATGAGATGTATATATCTCGACGTGAAGGAATGTGTTAAAAATTTCATATCAACTAAAGACAAGACAATTTTATGATATATAAGTGAGGTACAAATCTCACCTTACATTATGATATAACGTGGTTACATGCCCATTCTGCGAAGTTAGAATGAAATATTAAATACTTCTCTTTATGTTTTCCAAAAATGAAATATTAAATTGGGTATCGGGTATCGGTGTAGCCAGAGCGTTTAAGATTCCTTCGTCCGCACAACTACAGGACTTTTACTTCATGCACCTCCACAACAGTTTTGCACTCCCCCTATATTTTAAAGTGACAATTTTACCTATCATGAGAGTGACTTCCAGAATATACCTGTTTCGAAAATTTTCAGAACAAGATTTTCATAATAAAATTTTAGAAACAAGATTTTTAAAGCATATTAAATGCATTACAGCAAACACTCTCTAGAATATAATTTCCGGACGAAACTTTTTGAAACACATATTCTAAAATGAGTCTTTCTAAACATCCCTACAATAAATGTGTTATAAAAAAGAGTTTTGTGCAATATATGAATATATTTTGAAAATAACTTTTTGGAACGAGTTTTCTTTCGCATTTTCTCCTCTTCCTCTGCAGTGTTCTCCTTATTCCTCTCTTCTTCTCCTTGTGCTGCGGTGGTAACGATGAAAGTGGCAGCACAATGGTGGTGTGTTGCAGTGGTGAACGGTGTCTGAATCTTTTTTCAAAGATTGTGGGGGTGCAGTTATTAATTGTGGGAGTTTTTAATTACAGACAAAAAGTGCCATCCAGCCCATTAAAGTTTTTCATATTTTTATTTTCTTACTTCAAAACCAACACATACGAAAGCATTTTCGTGAAGCTTGTGACGAGGTGGGAAAAGAAATTTTATGAGGTGGAGGAAGCAATTTCCTAACAATTTTACAAACACACGTGAGCCCACAACATAATTTACATTCTTAAAGCTTAGGAACATTAAGAGCAGCTTCCATAATTTACTGTCTTTTGCCACTTTTATTTTAAGACATGATAGTATGTATGTATGACCATAACTTTTACGGACAAAATTTAGATGATGTAAGGCAGCACAAACAACATCTCTATAATATGATATTATATTTAAATTTTGCTTTCTGTAATAATATTTTAACCTTGAAAAAACTTTTGGGAAATTATGAAATTAACAATAACTTTTTTATTTGACAAAATTAATTTATAATTTTATAGTTTTTTAATATTTTTTAACCAAAAGATTGTGTTCAATAGATGTATTAATATCTTTTCACTTAATTCATTTTATGTGGAGTGGCTTTGCCAATTGCCACCATGTTTTGTTCCTCAGCATCTTATTATCCCTGGGGAATGGCAGAAGAACATGTAGCAAGAGTTCAACATGGTTTGCGCTAGTTCACTAATCCACCCGGGAAGCACCGTTTTAGTATCTTTGCCATCAATCCAAAGGAAAAAACGAGGTATGTGACCTTTCTTCATCAGCATAGCAATTACGAACTGTTTTTCATTTAATTTAATTCCCCCCGTATTCATCATACTTTGAAACCATTTTCACAGGGAATGTGTTATGTAACAATAAGGTAAGAAAACAAAGAGTAGCATCAATGTCAATGTCCCTTGGTAACCAGAAAAATCAGAATGCAGAAGAAGCAAGTGTAAGAGAAGGTGAAAGGCTCTATCTGGGGTTTGACTTTGGCACATCTGGTGCCAGGTTTGCCATAATCGACAAAGATGATGCAATTCGAGCTGAGGCAAAGAGAGAGTACCCTTTGTACTTGGTATCATTCTATTTTCTGTTTTGTGCTAGCATACGATGAATTGGGTTAATTCTGTGTTTAACATGTGAAACGAAGGTTTATGTAATTGTTAATTCGGAGGTTTTTGTTTGTGTTGTCTAGAAAGAGTGGAGAGTCGCAGGATTGGGTACGCTCATGGAAGGAGACACTGTTTTCTCTGCTTGAAGATGTCCCACTCGACATTCGCAAACACATTGTGGCTATTTCAATTGACGGGACTTCTGCCACTACTCTCATTGTTGATAGGTGGATGAGTATTATTGACCTGCACTTTTTGATTTTGTTTAATTTGTTTGTGTTGATTTGAATTGTATTAAAGATTATGCATCTGAATTCTGAATTCTGAAGTAGGAATGTGAATTTGGTGTTGCAGTTACACAGGGGAACCGTTGTGGAGACCTTTTCTTTACAATGAGAGTTGTTCTGATGCATTACCAATGGTGAAGTCTATTGCTCCTCAAAATCACACGGTTTGCACTGGGTCGTCCACTCTGTGTAAACTCGTCTCTTGGTGGAACCATGTTGGTTCGGATAAAAAACCTGCTTTGTTGTTGCACCAAGCAGATTGGCTTTTGTGGCTTCTTCATGGAAAGCTTGGAGTTACAGATTATAATAATGCTCTCAAGGCATCATTTAATAAGTCTATCACCGTTCTGGGTTTTCACAGCTATATGAGATTTATGTCTATGTTGCATTTTTAACCATTTTTTTGTTTTGTTTTGCAGGTTGGCTATGATCCTGAAGTGGATTCGTATCCTTCATGGTTAGTGTGTCAACCATATTATCATCTTTTACCTTCAGTTCTTGCTCCCGGAACTCCAATTGCTTGTTTAAAGGAGGAAATTGGAAAAAAATATGGTATGTTTTCTTTGCACATTGATTGCAAGCGCAATGAGTGAGGATCTGTACCTAAAAACCCTTTTTATGGTTATATATTAAGAGAGCCTTCTGTAAAACCAAAATTAAACTTAAATGTTTAGGTTTTAGTCTCCAGCTTTTATTGGTAAAGCTTATTATTAGTATGGAAATTTCTAACTTCAGGGACATTAACCGGGGGGAGAAATAGATTGTTTTTTATTTGTTGAAAAATAAGGCTTTGTCTGATAAGTGTTATGTACAACCGCACTTGTTTGTTACTAGGTTCCTATTAATAAGGTTTTTTGTCCTTCCAATTTGTTATGTACAACCTTATCTGGGTTTTGTTTTCTATTCAGACCAGTGAATAAAACTTTATTGCTATAGAATTGAAAATCATGTGTACTGCATATCCTTTCAGGTTTTCAAAAGGACTGTGTTGTGTGCACCGGAACCACCGACAGTATTGCTGCATTTCTTGCAGCTCGTGCTAGCCAACCTGGGAAAGCTGTAATCTTCTTTTATCTTTTACTGTTGCTTATTAAGACAACTTCAGTTTCATAGAAAGCTGTATTTACGGTTGCCAAATAAATTGGAAGTTTCGTATTTTTCATGATTTTGTATTCAGTTTAGTATTCAAAAATAACGTTGAAGCTTATCAGCTTCAAGAATGGAATTTTTCTGTGCTAATATTTAGTCAATTTTGATTTTTGCATAGAAATCTTTCTGCTAATCCATCTCTGACAGTTACAGATCATGTTCCTTATCAATGCTACTACTATGACGCTTTTATAACCTGGTTTCTCATACTCTTCTTGGTAGGTCACTTCATTGGGTTCAACACTGGCGATTAAGTTACTCAGCAATACAAGAATTGAAGATTCTCGGTTTGGGGTTTACAGCCATCGCCTTGATGATAAATGGCTCGTTGGTGGTGCTTCAAACACTGGTGGAGCAATTCTTAGACAGCTTTTCACTGATAATCAATTAGAGAAACTGAGTGAACAGATCAATCCCTCACAACCTTCTCTTCTGGACTACTATCCCTTGCCCAAAGCAGGTGAAAGATTCCCAGTAGCAGATCCAAATTTGGCTCCAAGGTACTGAATCCCATCTGCTTTATCATTGGATCACTCATTTTTTGGAATTCAAATCCAGTTCCCATTTCAATTTTAGCTTGTTTGGAATAGTGTTTATAATATTCTCCCAAAAAGTCTCTTAACATGAACAAAACAAGTGCTGACCAAAAAAGAATCGTTAAAATAAGTTATCAATCGAAGGGAAAGTTTTGGGTGATTGTGCCAATTTTTAGAAAGGAGAAATGACATCTCAAGTTCAATATACAAAGAATCAGCATTAATTAGTTCTCAAAAGGCTGGTTCATTTTGGGTCTTGTGACAAAGCCAAATTTGGTTCTGCTAACTGTACCATCCAAAAGGCGAATTTTAACTTAACCACAAATCAATCTTAACTCATAGCAGGAAGTATAGTTTATTTCGATTTTTTATTTTCTGAAAACTTAATCTAAACAAGTCTGAAAGACTTTTCATTTTCATAACCAAGTTTGAATTCTTGGGCAGGCTTCATCCACGTCCTGAAAACGATGTTGAGTACCTGCATGGGATTTTAGAATCCATTGCGCGTATAGAGGTAAAACTGAAAATCTTCTGACTCAGATGAGACACTATCTTCATTTCATATTTTTGTTGAAACATGTGTGGATCTTCACGCATCCACACTAGAGCGAAATGTGAAAGACTCTTGAATGTTATTTTAGGCAAAGGCATATGGGTTGCTAAAGGAGCTAGGAGCAACCCAGGTAGAGGAAGTTTTCACTGCTGGTGGAGGAGCCAAAAATGAGAAGTGGATAAAGATTCGTGAGAGGGTGCTTGGTTTGCCTGTGAGTCGTGCAAATCAAACAGAAGCTGCATATGGAGCTGCATTATTGGCAAAAAAGGGTGATCAGCAAAATATTCTTTCATAACATTATTGCACTCCACCTGTTTGATCATGGTAACCAGGAATAATTCTGAGTTCAAATTGTTCTTGTGAAAATGAAATTGAAGTCCGAAGAATGTTTCAACATGGATGCCACAGTGATGTTAAGTTATCTTCTTGGGTTTAAGAATAATGAGACTTTAACATCTTTATTATTTTATATACTATTATATAATGAAATATAGTATTTTATTATTGAAAATAGGTGTTTTATTTATGCTTTAAAGTTCAGCATCAAACCCTGTTTGAAAAGCCAAATAAATACAAATAATAACCGAGAAGAAGTGGTGTTTGGTTTGGTTTGATATAGAAAGTACTGCAAGTTATTGCGCCGATGAGAGAAAGGACAGTGTTGAATTCACTAATCTGAAATTTGTGGTACCTATAACCACGTGGGTCCATGAAATCATTACGCCTTTCTAATCCATCTTCGACACCCCTTCTTCCCAAATCTTCCTCATCATCAATGATCCAAGATTTACATTTGCGAATACCAAAATTTTAGCCCAAAAATCTATCTAGGTTTTTGGTAAATTTTTAAGGTGACTTATTGGGGAATGGTAAGGGAAGACATTAATCTAGGTTTGGGAAATTTTAAAGGTGACTTAGATGGTAAGAGATGAATATATTAACATGTATACAACTATGCATAACTTTATTATTTAGGACATTTGAATTGTTCATGACAAACTTTAGATTGTGAAGATATAAATGACATAATATTAGTAAAAACACATGAAAAAAATAATAGATTAAACAAACAATGACAATAGATAATACTACTAATAATAAAAGATAAAGAGTTAAGAGTAACATGAAAAAGTCATTATCTTGTTAAATACACGTAAATTTAGAGATCGACTACCATTGTTGTGAGTCTCTTAACACACTTATTGAATGTCTAAGGAAAGTACAAGGAAAATGTCACTTAAAAAAACTCAACTAAGTAAGCAATACTCTTAAAGTAATTACTTTAAAATCTTAAAGTAATTGTTTTTGCCATCTCATAAATATTAATATTAATAACTTATTACTTATGAGTACGAATGAAATGGTTATGTCAAAGATGTATAATGTCTACTCGTTACCGGATCAACAAACAAAAAATAACTTGTTATCCGTCTGTTTACTTGTTGGATATCCGTTTCAAAAACTCCAAGGTATTAATGAATATATGTAAATATTAAAAACGAGTTGTAAAATTTTAATATAAAATCTAAATAAAATTAAAAATGTATAATATATAATATGAATTAAATTTTAATTTTAATTAAATTTAACTTAATAAAATATAAATTAAATTTTAATTTTAATTTTTTTATAGACAATGAATATTCATGGGTGTAAATAATATGATATTCACACCCAACCTATATATAAATGAGTATTAAAATATTTGTTATCCACTAATAATAGATATTCACCACAAATACAAACTATATGTCTACAAATATTTTATTTATTAAATGTATGTTGTATTATATTTTTTTTTTTATTTTTCACTCTATCTTATTAAAAGAGTTATTTTAAGAATTATTTTCCAATATCTTTTATCAAATATGTATTATATATATATTTATTTATATATATTTATATATATTTTTTTTTTTTTTTTTCTCTCTATCTTATTAAAAGAGTTATTTTAAAAATTATTTTCCAATATCTTTTATCAAATATATATTATATATATATATATATATATATATATATATATATATTATTCTATCTTATTTACATTTTTATATTTTTTAACTCATGAAGACTTTATTTTTATAATAAAATAATTTATATAACATAGGAAAACAACAATTTTAATAAATAAAGAAAATTAATCATTTCACATCACCAAAAATTCTCATTATACATTAAAATCTACAATAAATATAATTATAATAGATTATCATATATAAATATATATACTATTTTGTTATAATTTTTCTTTATATGCTATCAGTTTTTATACAAACAACATACCTATTTAAAACTCTCTCATAAGAGAAAAATATAATTAAAATACTGACAATAAATTATATATTTAGAAAGACCCGAATCCAATTCATTTATCGGAAATCCTATCAACTTAGTCTCTTATTCGGCTCAAATCTAATGAACCAACAAAGTCAAAATATTTGTTACAAAAAATTTAAAAAAAAAAAATAGTATTTTTAAAATGTATTTTGGTTTATATAATATAGTGAATATTTTGAAAGAGATTGACAATAATTTTGTCCTGGACAGTGACTCCTCAGTTGATGCATTAAATGTTTATGCAATGATTACCCTTTCGCTCTTTTCCTCTCTCTCTCCCATTCCGTCATTTTTTGGGCTAACCAATACTTCCCACCCTACTCTATACTCTCCTCTCGCCACCTTTCTCATCTATTATTTACTTTTTGAAAACCTATTAAATATTATATTATCCTTAAAATAGTTACGAAAGAACGAAGTGATCATTCAAAACGTAATGTTTTTTACAAAGGCCATAAATAAAAATTTAATTAATTGAATCGTACTCATTTTTATTTAAATATTTTTGTTTGTTATTAATTTTTAGAAAATGTGTCTATTTGATATTAACTTTTATAGACACATTAATAGTTTCTTAATATTTGAAAAAAATATCTTTTCTAAAAAATATTTATTAATGTTGTTAACTTTATTCGATTTTTATCGCTAAATCTTATTATAAATATCTTTAATTTTGTAAATATGTGTTAATAATTTATTCAGAAAATAATCTAATTGATATATTATTTTAAAAGTAACAATTCAATTAATATCTTTTAAAAAACAGATATCAAACTCATTGAATGAATATGATATGATTAATTAAATTATAAATAAAACAGAAAATATTTTTTTTCATTTAAGTATATTTTAAAATTTTCTTTTTAACTAAAATAGATCCTTGATGAATTGTATATAGAGATGGCAAATAAACCCGTCCCCGTGGGTATTGTCCGAACCCGTCCCCGTTTTGACGGGGAATCCCCGCATTGACTGGGTATGGGCATGGGTATGGGGAATCCCCGACTTTTTCAGTTGGGTATGGGGATGGGTATGGGGATGTACATATACCCGCCATAATACCCGTCCCCGCCATATCTCCATTCTCGTTTAAATTATTAAAATATT
>Ga0099822_1009644_pt1 | contig 12111 bp, 5 predicted proteins | sample CowpeawhiteBW_FD_76839 | JGI IMG/M metagenome (GOLD analysis project Ga0099822, IMG submission 76839) | Root nodule microbial communities of legume samples collected from California USA - Cow pea white BW | ecosystem: Host-associated > Plants > Roots > Nodule | place: USA: California | collected... | reverse complement strand
AAATAGAAAAAAGTAATTAATATATAAAATAAAAATATTAAAATTTAATAATATTTTAATTATTATATATTTATATATATTATATAAACAGATATATATATATATATATATATATATATATATATATATATTTATATAATAAATTATAATAAATAATAGTATATATAATAATTAATAATATATTTAATAATTATTATTAATAATATATGTAATAATTGATAATAATATACATTTATATATTCTTTCACAAAATTTGTTTCTTTTTTATTTACACAACACTCACACACACATGCAGTGCAGGGATATAATGGTAAGATAAATTTTCATCTATCCAGATCTCTTCATTTGTGGAGGGGTGTACTTTTTTCAATATCTATCAAATCCTTCTTCGTATTCAGTCGCAAATCATCGTATTGGAACATAAAACAATTGGGGTTTTAAAAGAAAGAAAAACAAATTTTGATTTTTGTTTTTTGGTTTTTGGTTTTCCAAGATTCAACAAAAAATGTAGAGAAGAGAGGAAGAAGAGATTAGAAAAATTGCATTGTAAAAATATAGAAAGGATAGCTACTATATGCCCTAGTAGACTGAGATGGTTGGTATTTTCTAAAAAAAATGATTTTTGAGATTCTTAGTTCATTCCAAATTCGTTATATGTCTTATATGTCTTCATTTAGTATAATTTTTTTTATCGTGAAACTATAACATGATAAGGTTATGTAATCTTTAGGATGAAACTGATATAATAAATTGATAAATTTTTTAAATATCAAAACTTATCCTAAAATAGTGACCTTTCTTCTTTGGTTAAATAGTTCAGAGGACTACAAGGAAGGAACTGGAGTTAAAATTAATGGATTTAAATCAAAATTAGTGGAGTATTCTCCTTATATTAAATGTTTGGAGATCCTTATCATAGTGTATAAAAAATCCTGATCAATAATATAAATATACATATTATATATAGCCATATAAAATACAGATTTTTGTTGCTCGTAAAAAAACAGTAAACTTAAATATCGATAAATAAGATTAATTTTATCTTCTTAAATAATTATAATTCCTAAATCACTCTTTATTCAATAATGGTTATATTTTATATTTGTTTTTACTCATGACATCAAGGTTTAATGAGGTTTTAGGAAAATAACCATTTTAAATTGAGATTAATGAGATTAAATGATGTTTACTATTTTTTAACCGGTGCAAATTAAATATTTGTGTTTATAACGTAGGCGTCATAGTTAGAAGCGAAAAAATATAATATTTTTTCCAATGCACTCTTACCAAAAAATTCAATGTATTTTAATTTAATAAATAATTCATTTTTCTTTGGTGAAATCCAATTTTATAAAGTAAATGTTTCAACCTCGAGACTTTAAATATAATATTATTAAAAATAGTATGTGAAACTTTCAATCTTCACGAAACTCCAACATATTACCATTGATAAAGACATTTCCATTTCTATTACGTAGCAAAACAAAATCCCAAAATTGATGTTAGTATATCGAATACAATATATATGTCAACTTTGTTGTTTATTTGAATAATTGTATTTAATATAAGAACTTAGTGATTGAGTTGGATGAAGATGACCAAAATGAGTTGTTAATTGAATTGCGTAAGTTGTGTTCATACTAAATGGGAACATGCATATATATGGAAGATTTTTAGAACTTAAAACTTATCCCATTGTGACGTTATGCACACGACATTCATCAAGTAATGTTCTTCATTTCAAGAACCCATAATTGAATTCCTGAACCTTCTTTTCGAAAATGGTCAATCATCAATTTCAAATTCATAGTCCACAAATGATGCACACGAAAGTTGGCTAAGTCTTAACTTAAAGATGGCAGACATTACAGGTAAATGCTTTTGTGTAAATTAATGAAAGAAGGAAAAGAAAAGAAAAGAAAATTTGAAAGAAGAAAAAGGAGATTCTTTTACTCTTTCTCACTTTCTTTTGTCTTTTTTTAAGATATTTAAAGAGCCATGATGATTTAACAAATCATTAATATAAAAAATAATCAAAGTATGTTGATAAAATTAAGAAAAAGAAATACAGTGACCCACCAAAAACTCAAGGAGAAGGAAAAGAAAAAGCTTCTAATTGAATATAGTTTGTTTATACAGAGTATAATATTTTTCCATGTTTATCTTCAAGGTGAAGTTGAAGGTGTATAAAACTTGTACACAACCACTCAATATGGATATATATTTTTCTACTGTTCTTTGATTTTTATTTTTTTTCATTCTAATTTTTTCCATGAATCTAGGAAATCAAAGTTACTATATAAATTCCTCCCTGGAACCTTATCATCTTAAGTCTCATGAGTAATCCAGAGACTATATATAAAAAGAAAAAACAAAATTTTCCTTTTGAATGGGAGAAGTGCACTTAAAAAAATATGTGTAATCACATTTGTTGACAACGAGGATAATAATTGAAAACTGTAACAGTTTAATAATTTATATGAATGGGAAAATTTTCAAACAAACATTCAATACAAAATCAATTTTTGTGTCACATCGTCATCTTAATCATATAACGAGGAAATAATTTTTTATTAAAAAATTTTGGGAAATAATTATACCTATAAATTAAATTGATTTTTAGTTTTTTATTATAATATCAACTTTCAATTAATAATTACACTATTTTATTTTCTATAGTTTTTATAAAGAATATTAGCTAAGCTAACTAATTATTTTTAATAAAATATTTTTAGGATCATGTAAAATCTTATTCAGAAATTCTGAATTCAATTTCACTCCAACTAACATGCTGATTCATGCTATGTAATATAAACCACTATTTTATATACAAGTCAATTTACAAAAAATAAATAAATATTCCATATATAGCAGCGTTGACGGGCAAGATAAAATCAAAACTACTTCTGTTTGTCAAACTATTGGATATATACAGTTTTTTTTTTCTCTTTTCAAAAGTACGTATTTTATTTTATTTTACTTTTTTAGTTTCCTGTCTGTAGACAGAAAACAGGAAATCACATATATCATTACAAATATATAAAGCTTTCATGAAGAACTAAACTTTTTCTATAATTTAATTAATGTTTCAGGGATTGTGATGTCTAGTCATTCTTTATCTCTTTGTTTTATCACCAAATTATTGTGGTGCTGGCTTTGTGTAAAAGTGTTTGTCTCAAACTCAATTACTATAGTAACTGTCTATTTATAATAATTAGGGTGAAATCAAAATCTATTCTATAACTGCAACTTTGATTCTGGAAACTAGTCAAAATCATGATTAGGGTGAAACCAAAATGATTGATTTGTACATGTTGTGCATGATGTCACTTAAGACAATTAGTTCTTATCCTCCAACCAGAAATTACCAACCAATGTAACACTCAAATTGTCCATGCAGTGTGGACAAATCAAAAATATAATAATACAAACAAAATCAGAATCTAAGATTACAAATATAAGCAAGTTATTTTGCTGCCAACCAGAAAGATCTGTCTGTAGTTTGAAACAAAGTGTATACATTGTGATATTGATTTTCCATATGAAAAGCTTGAGATTTCCCACATATATAAAATATTCTAACATAGACCATGAGCTGTGTGAGGCTCTTCACAATCACACGTCCACACCAACTAACAAGCAACTGTTCAAACCAACTCTAACGTGCAGGAAACTCCAACTCATTGTTTTTAAACTTTTCTGCTTTCATTGCCTTTCCCTCGAGTCCCTATCCACCTATATATATATATATATCTGCATAATATCATTGTTCTACCATATCCTTATCAGAAAAACCAAGTTACCAAGCTATCTTGCAAACCAACATGGCTTCTACGGACAAACCTGTAGACACTGAATACAGCAGACCAACTTCATCAGCTCAACCACATGCTGGTGTTGATTTGTTTAAGTTTGATGTTATCCTAAGGTTTTTGTTGTTTGCAGCATCATTGGTGTCTGTTGTGGTGATTGTCACTGGTAATGAAACTAAGTTTCTTCCCATGCCTCGGCCAGCCAAGTTCAGATACTCACCAGCCTTTGTGTAAGTTTTAGCTCATCAACCTTTCCTTATATGTGATAAAAATTAAAGTCCTTAACTTTATGAGAGTTAGTTAAATAGGGATGTATATGTAGGGGTATCCAAGCTTGTGCTTATGTTTCTAGCCAGAAATTGGTAGACACAGTTGTTTCTACCTTCCTTAATTAGATGTAAACGACAAAAAGACATACAGGTTCCGATGTTTCAGCCATTAGATGGGGTTTCAAAGGAGGAAGCAACGCTATCTGTGTATTATTTTTGTCCCATTTTAAGGTTTTGCTTTCATTCTTTTTTTCATCGTATTTTCAAAAGTATTGTCAGAAAACCTTTTCGGACGAACTTGCTGATTTTCTTCGGTGTTATCTGAAATGGTTGGTGGGGAATTGTTGACTTCCTTGTTGGCGTACTTTAAAACGTTGAAATTTTATCTACTATTTGATATCACCGTATGACAGTGTTTCCAAGGGAAATTGGTATTTTTCTTTGTGAACGAACAAACATGGAATTTTCAAGCTTTATCTTAGTTTTTTGTACTCGTTTTGTTACTTAATGTAGCACCTAAAATTAGACGAGTTCCAAGCTATAATAAGCATGAGTCAAAGTCATCCATGATGCATGATGTCAGGATCTTTAGGCATTCTTTTATTGCATTTATAAATCAAAAGTCTTCCGTCTGCATATACAGCTTATTTATTAGTACATATTGGCTTATTCTCATGGATACTTTTTTTCAGACAAGTCTTCTTAATACCTCTTGCTATTATGGAGCTGCAATTTGACACGTAATGTGTACATATATGCAGGTACTTTGTGGCTGCTTTGTCCGTTGCAGGCCTTTACAGTATCATCACAACTTTTGCATCACTCTATGCCATTAAAAATCCAGCAGTTAGAGCAAAGTTGCTCCTCCACTTTATCTTATGGGATGCGGTAATTAATCCAATAAACCATTTTTCTTCATCTGTACAAACTTGCTTGCTTTCATTTATATATATCAAAGCATAACAAAAGATTGAATGACCATGCTTCTTTGCAGCTTATATTGGGGATAATAGCCTCAGCAACAGGCACAGCTGGGGGTGTAGCATATGTGGGTTTGAAGGGAAACAAACATGTGAACTGGAACAAAATTTGCAATGTTTATGATAAATTCTGCAGACATGTTGGTGCCTCCGTAGCAGTGGCTTTGTTTGGAAGCGTTGTGACAGTCTTGCTCATCTGGATTTCAGCTTACAGCCTTCATAGTAGAGTTCCCAAGTAGATGGAAAGAACATGGATCGTGCATTCTGCGCATTTATTCACGCCTTCATTTATAGTTGCATTGTTTATAAAGTTAGTGTGCTCAGCAATTGTTAAGAGTTTATGTGTTGCTTCATTTGTGTTGATTATTTTGTAAATCAGTGTTTCCCCTTGAGGACTTAGTTGTATTACTTTACATGACATTCGTGCTATTAAATGATTTCAAAATTTTCATTATACATTCTCCCACAAAAATACAAATAGAATATCATGTTACTGATGCATTAAAGACTTTAAGTATATTCGTACCATAAATGAGTAATTTCATTGGAATTAGAAGCCAATGCTGCAATTACTAAGGATTAACACTTCTCAACCACAAAACGAGCATTTTCCCTACGCAAGCTGTAGCATTTGCTACAACGAATAAAACACTACCAGTTCAGTTTATCTTCTAATACTGTGAAAGTATACTAACTAAAATCTAATAACCAAGAATAAAGAGAATATGTTAACGGTGCATGAAGGTTCTGTCCAAGCATTAAAAGGACCGGTTTTGTGGTCAGTTATCAGAATCAGCTTGAGAATAATTCACATGAAATGAAAGGTCTAATTTGCAGTATCTGTTTACAACAACAAAACTACTAAATCAGCGCAACAAGTAACGTTACCGAAACCTTCAAGCCTTTTTTTTTTATTTATTTTATACGTGCTGACATAAATCAAGTTTGTGAATTCTTAGTTATATACAACAAGATTCGGAGTTCAAATATGCCAATAAGCATATTGAACTTGTTATTGTGTTATCTTTGATGACATTCTATGTATGTATTACGACAACAGAGTTTGAAAACAAACTATACACAATGAAACTGAATTACCGATAGCTATCACTGCCTTAGGTGATCTCCCTATAAATTTCTATTCCAATATGTGGGACCAATGTGTTGATGTGCGACCAATCACAGAGATTTGAACACGTAAAACCTCATGAATAGTACCTCGGCGAAGCACTCCCAAAACATCCTCATCATCTTCTGCTGCCAAATCTGCCAAAGAAACCCACCGAGAATGTGTTTCATCCCTCATACGGAAGCCATAGAACCATCTACCAACTTTCCACCACCTGACGCAGACACGCCGATCTGAGATCTCATGAGTCCGAAGAGTTTCTACAAGATTATCACCCTGCCATTCAAGACACTTACAGATTAAATACATACCACTATGGTCAAGTCCTTCAAAAGATTTCACATGAACGAAGTTCACGTAACTATGAGGCAGACATCTATTCAATTAAATATTCTACGCAATGCACTATCTTATATATAACAACTTCCAGGTAAAAGCCTTCTTGGGATGAGAAGTGGAAAATGTACATTACAGATCATTGTTCACCTTTATCCTGTTTATTTCTCTAAGGAAGGATCAAAGAATAAATAGTAGGAATGAAATTGAAAAGAAAAAGAAACAGATAAGAGATGAAAAAGACACCACTTATTTCTAAAGGTTTTAAAGATGCAAACTTGGGAACAAAGCAACAAATGTCTGATATTATTTTGAGAATGTGTGCAGGGATTTTTTTTCCTAATCATTGTTTGATATTATTACCCTACATAAAACTGATAAAGATATTTTATTTGATTGACCAAAGATTATGAATTGGCACGAAAAAACTGAAGCTTTAAGGAAACAAAAACTAACTGTCTTAATTAAATGTGCTGAATTAAACAAGTACAGTAAATTTTGCTACGATGATTACATTAGATAAACTTGAATAAACTCAATTAATGCAATCAAACAGTAATTCAGATTCACATTTGGCAAATGTCAAACCATATTTATTTTTGTTTTCTAGTTGCACACTTTCATCGAATAAAAGTAGCATATATACCAGTGCCAATATGCCAAAGGTACAGTTTGATAAACCCGTGCATAGTAAAAGTACACATCCAAATTTTTACCAAGTGAAACCAAGTTAACCAATGATGAAGCAGTATTGTTCTGAAAGGAATTTAAAATGTGCTGGATCTCAAACAGGAGTCTATGTAGTTAAACTCCATAAAAGGACAAGGAAAATTAAGGTGCATTACCCTGTGTGTGAGTTCCAATGTAGCTTGCAGTCAAAGCTTTTCTAGTATCTATTTGGACAAACATCTTCATCAATACTTTTAGAAGAAAAAAATAAAAGGAGAAAATGAAACAAGTCTTTCTATAAAATAAAATTAACTTAGATGCAAAAATTAAAAAATAAAAATTTAGAGAACTATATGAGAGTTTGTGCAAATTAGCTAACATGTAAACTAATTTTAATTTATGGAGAAATATTTATTTCAATTTTTCTTGATTATGCAAACAAAGTCCTCATTATTGATTCCTTAACTCGGATACTAGTCAGCATGACCCAAAAAAAAATCAAAATAGTGTGTCAAAGAATGGGAATACCCGAATCCCAAGGGTTGTGAGGCAATAGTGTACCCCAACCAAGTTAATGAGCACATTCATTTGAGGGTCGAACAAGAACCTTTGCACGTCTTCAAACCCAAAGCTCGTACCAATCAGGGTGTCAACAGCTTTCAAATGGTCCCCAACCTCAAGTGATTCAGAAGGTGAGCAAGCTTCCACAAACTTCACAACAGACCTTGCTCTCACTCCCAATTCGACGTGCCTATCCAAATACAATTTCCTCCACTTCTGCAACCCAATTTCCAAACAAAAAATTACCACACATCCAAGCATCAAATCTCACCACCATGTAACCATAATTCAATGGAGATTAATTTCTACAGAGTGACAATGTAAAAGGCTTTTACACCATGCTATGATACCTTCTGAGGTAACTAGCAAATATCAATACAAGTACAGTTCCTGACAATTAGTATTTCGTTGATGGTGTACATTTTTTTTTTTTTTACTGATGCATGTTCTATTTACTCAATTCAATCGCAGGGGACAAAATTCCTTCCAACGAAGTTAACAAAAAAGTTGAACACAGAAGAAATAAATAACAAATTCAAGGCTTCGATACCCAGAGTCCCAATTCAGAAACCAATAAAGAGAAGTACCAAACTTTGATCGATTAAGGTTGAAAAACAAATAGGGTGTTCCTCCAAAAAGAGGAGAATCAGTGAATACCTTGAAATTGGGAGAATGAGTGAGAGTAGAAGAGGAAGGGAAATGGAAGGAAGAGAGTAAGGGCCATCTGTTTCTGACAAGAGACTCCCAAATGCAATCCGAGAAGCAGAGTTCCCTCCAGAACCTCGAACAACAACCTAAGGCACACAAATCCCTCACCTTTTTTGGGTTTTTTTGCACCAAATTGAAAACGAAACAAAAGGGTCAAGTACAAATCGAAATTCGTGATCAGAATAAAAAGTGTAATAGGGAACCTGAAGCAGCGAAGCAATTTTGAGGACAACATCTTCAGGAAGGGAACTGAAGATGGAGAAAGAATCTGATCTTCCTTTGTGCATTTGAAATTGCAAATAGAATGAACAGTGTTATGCTTATTCGGCGATTGCAGTGATGATTTAATGGTACAATGAAAAGGACAAAAAGGGGAATGACATCCTTTGTCCAAGTTCAACCAACACCTATCACATGGCGAGAGTGAATCCACGGCTTCTCTGATCTATCTCTGTTTTTTTTTTCTTTGTTTTTTCCTAGAAAACATAAAATTAAGGACGTTGCCACTGTATTAAATTTGTTCAGAAAAAAATGGCGTGTAACAGCAAAAGTGGTAATAATATTTTTTTTTTTATGTTTAGTTAGACAGTTGAAAAAAAATATACGTGTTCAAGTTTATTTCCTTCAAGAATCTTCATGCATTCTCCTTAAAGTTGGTTTTTTTAATACAATTTAAGTGTGTTCTAAACTTTTAATATATTTTTTGTACTAATTTTACTTACACAGTTCAAAATTCATTATGTGTTGGTTGTTCATAAAATTCAATCTAAATCCACACAACTCTCAAAAGTAATGCAACCTTTAAAATTTACACTTGTTGAATAAAACCAAACTTGATTTCATCCAAATTTATTATTATTGAAAAAATAAAAACAAATAAGTGTGTGTATTGTTCAATTTTAGAGTAGTAGAGAGATAAGCATGAATTTGAGTATGAGAGAGAAGAAGCGTAGAAGAGCATATGTTGTTTTGGTCACGTGGGTGATGGAGTGGAGTGTAGGTCTCTACCTCTTATCTCTTCACAAATTTTGGTTGAAAATTATGTTTCTTTTAAAGCACTAAATATAAGTCAAATTATGTTTCTAGATGTAAAGATCATTAAAGTTTCTGACTACATAATAATGATGCTTAAAAAATTGATAATCATAACCCAAATAAAACCTACCTAAGCTATTGACTTAAATGATATTAAATCAATTTTTGTTTATGAAAAATTTGTGAGTGTAGCTTGGAACTGGGCCCTTGTTTGGGCCTTGCATATCTCCTAAACCCATTCTATTTTGTAGTTCTGATTTTGCTCTCTTACAAACTAATATGCAATTCGCGTAGTTTGAAAGTTTGATAGAAAAAAGACGTGAAAGGAAAGTTTCTATTTTCTGTTTTCTGAGGCTTGGAACAAGAAATGTCAAAACCAAACTATACTTTCTTTTTGAAGCCTGCAGACACTAATGGCACCCACACCTGAGAATGGTTTATAGAAAATAGAACCATACAACAACTGAGTTAGATATTAGAATAAATAAATAAATAAACTCGTAATTAAATTAAATAAATAAGCAATAATATAATTTTATTAATGAAAAAAATAAAAAAATACTTTTCTTTTTAATTCCAAAACATTCTTTTCTAAAAATAAAAATGACAACTAGTGGAAGAATTCTAAAGAAGTTTTTTTAACTTCTATTTTTTTTCTCAAACACTATAGTTGTAGAAAACATTGCAAAATATGTAAAACACTCTTACTCTTCTTTAGAATCTTTTGCTACACTGCTCATTTTCTGCAAAAACTATATCTTTTAAAAATAACCTAAAATCTCATATTATACCCTTTGCTTTTATTGAATATGGAGACCTGTCAACAATCTTGCATAAATTAATTACTAATCGGGGGCTTGGAAATTAATACATTAATTAGCTTTCCAACTAACCAAGGGAGAGATTTTCTGGGCAGTTAGAGTAAATTTAGAAACAAATCTAACAGTGTAGAGAAACAAAATTAGTTAATATCAATTTATTGGAGACTTAATAATACACACAAAAACAAAACCCTCAAGAAAAATGCAAAAACCCTGAAGAAATGTAAATTTGTCTAGAAAACTTAACTCCCACGCACCAGAAAAGAGATGAAAAGAAGTCACCAAATTAATATATGAAGTTCATTCTGTGATAGCAGACAAACAACAACTAAACATAGTTGTTTGCAGGTTCCCAATCATGTTACCTCAGTACTAGGTACAGTTTTGATTCCATCTCCAACTAACCAAATTTTCTCACTTTTAGAAAATGTTGCTGCCTAATCTATCTCATCATTTATGTAACACACACATATATAATTGAAGCTGCCAAATTAAAATGCCTAAGGTCAATTTATGCTCACCTATCTTAACCACCTTGTTTTCTTCTACCTGTCCTTTGCCAATAAAATACTCACTGGGTTACTATAATGTAAAGCAATAACACTCACCACATTTCTTACCATTTTATCCCATCCATGAGTGTGGCTCACAAAATTCCCCATATATGCCATTGCCATGCACCACACAATTTTCTTCATATCTATCTTTTCCTACTTAACTTTTTGTTTTTTTTTTTCATTTACTTTAGTTTTAATTATTTAACCATATATTAATTTTCGCATTATTTAAAAATACTTTGTTTTTACATGATTTTTGAGAACCCGACAAAGTTCCAACGTTAGCACAAACAAAAGGTCCAAACGGGACCAGAGAGCGTAATAAAGTACGCATTTATCACCAATGACTAAGAACCAAACCAGCAGAGAAAGTACGATTCAAGCCAACTGTCTCCTTTGACAATAAGATGCATGTTAAAGAAATCAACCAATTTTGATGTAATGCATGTAATATTGTTCTATTTTCGTTATTGTGTGGTGTTTTTATCATTGTATACATGAACTAGAATTAAAGTTTTATTTCTATATTGCGATAGCTATTAATTGCATTGTGTTCACTTTCAATGTGAATGAGCAACTTTTCTTTCTTTTTCCAACGAAAAAAGCAAAGCAAGTAAATATGCAATAGCCAAAGAAGGAAGCCATGATCAGGTAAAGTTAGTTTAGTTGATAGAACATATAGGACCCACCGTACTATTCAACCAACTCAACCAATCATATTTTTTTTCATGTTAAAATTAATAAAAACTTCACTGTGGTCGTTGATCAAGCATAGTAAATAATTAAATGTGTCCAAGGCACGTGTCTTTGATTTTTTCTCTCTATTGTTTTTCCATGGAAGTTTCCTTAGTGGATACAAACCCAGTGCTGCAAAAATCCGAATGTAGTAGACACTGCAACGTTGTGAGTGAGAATGAAGTGGGAAAAAGCATAGCAGATCCTCCCCGCACATTATTATTTTATCTCAATTTCTACTTTCCGAGACATTATTTTGTGTACATTAATCTTTGAATCTGGAATGCTCCAAACTCCTAGATTTTACTGTTTTTTACAACCTTGATCTAACTCAGTATCCATCCATATCCACATACACTTTAAAAGGGTTAACAAGAAAAAAAAAAAAAAAAAAAAAAACAAATCCAAGAAAAAAGGGAGAAAAGAAGCAAAAAAAAATTTTTTTTTTTTTTTTTTTTTTTTTTTTTTTTTTTTTTTTTTTTTTTTTTTTTTTTTTTTT
>Ga0099822_1009643_pt1 | contig 12111 bp, 10 predicted proteins | sample CowpeawhiteBW_FD_76839 | JGI IMG/M metagenome (GOLD analysis project Ga0099822, IMG submission 76839) | Root nodule microbial communities of legume samples collected from California USA - Cow pea white BW | ecosystem: Host-associated > Plants > Roots > Nodule | place: USA: California | collected... | reverse complement strand
TGAAAAAAAAAATAAAAAAAATATATATAAAAATATTATAAAAAAAGAGAACTTTTAAAAAAAATAAAAATTTTAAAAAAAAAAAAAAAAAAAAAATATATATATATATATATATATATATATATATATATATATATAACTTCTTTTAAATAGAGAATAAAGTAATGGAAATTGTGTTCGCTTTTACATAAGGGACTGTGTAAGCTATATAACACTAACTACTTTGAACTTTCTCCCAACAATAAAATGTTAAAAAACTTGTAGATGGAGTAACTATTCATATGCAAATTAAACCGTATCTCTTTCTTTTCATTAAGAGAAGTAATAATAATTTACTTTTTAAAATGTTTTTTATTGCAGTTATTACAAATATAAAATGAGTGCTTTTTATCTTTTCAAATTCTTAAAATAATTTAACTAATAAAAGATATATATAATTAAAAAAACGTGCTAAAAATCATGTTATTATTCTTCTTCTTTAAAAAAAGAAACAAGTGAATGACAATTTTTTCTCATTCTGCCAACTTTTACAGACAAATAAGAATGATATATTTTCGTCTGCCAGAAGCCAAATTATTTACCTTGTCTTTAATATCCTTAGGCAAAAGTAGCTCTACTTTATCTGATATATAATTGACCAATCACTTTGCAATGCTTTTAGGTTCATTTACATGCATGAAAGTAAACTTGGCTAATTGAAACATTTTGGTTTTGATAATTTCAAACACTCCTTTCTCATTAATCACTTCTTCATGAATCACTGTGGGAAAAGGGTTAATCAGTAGGAATAAATGCAGTTGACAAATGGCAGAATATATTAGACTGTTGCAGTTGATGGCAGAGACTTTGAATCGATCGATGATACATAATGCGCTTGCTTGATTGAGGTGACATCGATCGGTGGGGAGGAAATTGAGTACTCACTGTCTTGGTATTCACATCAAATACTTTTTGATAGTTACTGTAGTAGTGTGATTATGGAAAGTTATGTTGTGCTGTAATATGGATTAACGTAAAGGATAAACATATTATGCTTTTGTGTTGCTATAGTAGTGTGCACATAAAAAAACCATTTGTTGAAACTTGAGTTGTGTTACAAAGATGAACATAACAAGACAATATTTAAAGAGAGCACTAGTTGCATGATGTCAAGCCATAAATATATCAAAAGAACATCGCTGAAAAGGTAATAGTTTGAGGTGTTTGAAAACAGGGAAATGGTTGATGGTAGGTGCAATAATGTTGCATGTACAGTCCAAATTTGCCGCTGTTAACTTCTCGTATATCAGTTATCAAAAGTACAGAGATAGTTGAAAAAAATGGTTACACAAGTCCAATCAACGCAAATTTCCATAATCTTCTTCTCTGCTCTAGTATACTACAGCTTCGAGTCACGTCGATGGACATGTGTATAATATCGACTAGAAATGACATGCATTTTCACGAAGTGTACGACGTACCCCAATTTCCACAATCCACCATTCATAACATAACGTATGAAATTAACAGTTAACGCTCTCAAGTACTTCACTACGACAAATTATATATGCACACAAAAATCTATTCCACTAACAGTCCCCACATAAGAAACTATTTGAGGTGACCTTAAATGGTTAAGATAACTAACTAGCTTTGAATTGAAAGAGAAAAACAAAACTCACAAGGTAAAGAAGTTATTGAATTTTATCTTCAGCATAGTTTTTGTGTTAGAAAATCTTTAAATATGAAACTAAATAAAAATAAAAGAAGAAATAGAATATTTAGTGGAAATATAGAAAATAAAAAAGAGAGTAAAAAGGTGGTGAAAGAGCATGAAATGGACTTTGTCATTGCGGTCACGTGGGTCATTGGACAATAGCATGTAGTGTTGGTCTATCAAACATCAACCCAGCTTTGGGGGGACAATTATTAGCAGAAGCAGTCCGAATCAAAAAGAAAGAAGCCCCACTCAGGTCATCTTTCGATCCTCTTTTTCGATGGCGACTTTTACGCCTAATCTATAGCCCAACACTCTTCTTCTTCGGCCCACATTAAACTTCATCACCATCTTCCATAACTTTCCAATTTTGATTTCTTAACGTCTCACTTTACTTACGATTACTTCCAATGAATTAATGTGCATTGTTGGATCCATACATTCATAGACGGCGTGTATTTCCTTCACGTCAAAATTTTAATGAAATCTTCTCCTTCTTAATTCATATATTCAACAGTTTTACCAAAAAATAACCCTGAAATGAAGTTATCACCTAATCTGCTGGAGTATTTTTATTTTTTTTGCTCTGATAGACAAGATTGTTTGAGGCATCGAACTTGCTTGTGAAAAGAGAGAAAAATAACCATGCCGACATAGGGTATAAAAAACTATTCTAAAGGAAGTCCACACGAAGACACTCTATTAAGTTAAATAGAAGTATTTCGTTAACTTAGTTTACTTTAATCTAAGAGTGAATAAAGTATTTTAGAGTGTTTGATTTAAGAAGTAAACGGGATAGAGCTAAATAGAGATACAGTAATGGGATAAATACACAAAAGTCCAATGTCGGCGGCTATTAGGGTCAATCTTATCTTTAAAGTATTCCCAACAACGTACACATCCTTTTTTGCTATTGGATGAAGCCTATCTAAATTTTACAATGACTTGCATAAGGTTTGACAAGATTGCGTTTGCATTACTCTAACGAGAGGGGCATATGGGATTTTAGGTTTATAGTAAAACCGGTTGAGTCAAACCAGCCTAACCCATTGCTTAGACTTCATCCTTGCTTTATGCTGCAAGGCTTCTCATTTATCTAGTCCTTAATCTATGCTCACCTACATTTCTATTCAGGTTGATAAAAGGCATCATATGATGATACAGTGTCACTTTTCATTTCAATATTTTATAGTTTGATAAAATGTCAAACACACATCTTTAAGTCACACAAGAATATTCTTCATATGAGAATATTCATCTATTGATCTAATTTTGTGTATTCTTTTAGTATGCAGACATATATGTTCATGTCTGCTAGAACAAAATTGCCTGATTGATGACATTATACTCACATGTTTATAGGGATACAAAATTACAAAATGCGGGATACGATGAATATATATATCTATTGATCTAATTTCAAGATACCAAATTATCAACCGTATGAACTGAGGTGGAAAACTTGGCAGGTTGGCTTGAAGGACATCTTTGATGCAGCTTGCTCGAACTTCTTTGAGGCAGATTCATTTTGTTTTACGCTTGAATCAGTGAAAAATTGTTTCCACCAAGATGGAGACCGCATTTTAGCCTTCACAATGAAGCAAAATGTTTATAAATCAGGATAAGAAAATGGTCTTCAAAAACAATATTACTGCTGGTAGTAGTAAGGTGGTTCAAACTCAGTAAACATTTCAATTATTAATACCTAAAAATATGATATTGAACTTTAGGCTACAAAGACAAACCACCAATGAAGGGACATTATTATACGGGTATTCAAGCTAGCACAGTCGGAATTTGTCAGTAATTGTTTGTCCGATAGTCCATGTCATTGCAAAATTGATACCAAATTTCAAAGGTAAATCGTATTTAGCTCCTCTAAGGTTAAAAGGGTAATATAGAAAATGAACTCTAATTATAATCATACATTAGAACATCAATAGTTAATATTTTGATAAATTCCAGACATAAATTATAGTTATTAAAATCTCAAAGGAATATCCTCCATATCCTTTTAAAAGAGCTAAATTGAAAGATAAGTAATAAGAACGTTTTGAGAACCACACTAAAACTAGTCCGTGTAATAGGAGGGAAATGAACTGCAGTTATAATCACATAGAACATATAGAACACAGAAATAGTTAATATTGTAATCATATCCAGACACATAACATTATAAAGTTATTCAAATCTCTAAGGAATATCCTCCACATCATTTTAGAATAGCTAAATTGAGAAATAAGTAATAAGAACATTTAGAGAACCACGTTATAAAAGCTAGTCGGTGTATATGGACAAACCAAACCCTATGAACTCCCCACAGCCATACCTTCAATGCGGGACTCAAGACTCACTTTACAATACGATCCTAACATCCCACCATGCTCCATAGTCATCTCATCCCTTTGACAAATCCAAAGTGAACACTGCAATGTCAGTGTCACCAACTACACCACTCATTTACAATTGAAAGACAGTGAAAAACTCTAATACCAATTGATAAAAGTCTTAGGAGAACTGCACTACACCAAAATTGCTACTTCCACTGAGGGACTCAAGACCCGTAGCTTGTAATCGGATCCTAGCACCCACCGTGCTCCCTAGCCATCCCTTTGACTGGTCCAAACCTTACATTGCTAGGTGTCACCACCTACAATACTCGTTTACATCAGAGAAACATGGTGAAAACTCCGATACCAATTAATATGAACCGTAATAAAATCACACCACTAGTGCTAGTTGTTATAGTTGGAGAGTCCAAGACCTTATAAAACACACACCAACCCCAAAAAAAAGTTGTCAAAACCACAAATTAAATTGCAGGATCACAGAATCATGAGTCGGAGTGTCCTTAGCATGCTAAATTGCGCACGCGATAGTCACTGAGCAGGACTAAAGTGGGATTACGATCTTCATCCTGGATTCACGAGATTGTTGATCCCCACTGTTTGACCCAGTTTTAAAAATCCCTAGACCTTTGTTCCGCACACAAGCATGGATTCTCTTGCTCTAACTTCATCTGCAACCAGCAATCCAAAAATTTCCTTTGGTGCAGCCACCTGCAATCATCTCACCACCCTTCGCCATTGCCATCACCCAGATACAAAGTGCAAACTTCAAACACACAGCTGGTTCTGCACTCAGTTTCTTCTCTACCTTCAATCACTCTCAATTTGTACCTTCTATCACTCTCAGTCTCTACTAAATTGGGTTGATCAATTATTTGAATATTATTATGAATTAATTATGGTAATGACAATATTCTACCTAGGATCAGGAGGGAAGGTGAATGCTTGTAATTCGGAAATCATAACTTGCGTAGTAAAATTCTACATACCTAAAATGCAAAACTATACTTGTAGTTGTATATATACATTATATGCATAACAAACTTATAAAAAAAACAACTTCCAAAATCACATCAATGAACAACATTGCTTAAATCCCACATTTCTAATATGGGACTTGAACCTCGTAACTTGCAATTAGATCCTAACAATAATATTAGTAGGTAACTAGTGGTTAGACAAATAATATTTCCGTCCTTGACTGCCAAGCTCTAATGTAATATTTATCATCTTACCATCAATGTTCTTGAGATAATGGGAAAGGAAACATCTGCTTATATCAGGATAATTTCTTGTTAAAAGAACAAAGAAAAAAGAATTAGTTGAAGCATAACTTTGGTAGATAAAATCCTATTAGCGAAGATGCAACACCAAATAACATAACTAATAAAAATGGACAGGAAGACATCGGATTTTCATCAATGAAATGCAATTTAGAACATTTGAAAGAAGCAATACTAGTTCAATCAATAGAAAAGAGTAATAGAAAAGCATTAGACAGCAGGAGAGTGCGACTCACTGGGCGGCCAAATTTGGAGAATTGTGCTATTTTAGCTCTCCGCTGACTTGGGGAACCTGAAAATACAGCAAAGTACCAAAATTACTAGTTCGAAAAAAGCTGCACCCATTGTGTGAGTGGTTACATTTATTCCAAAATTAAGTACCTGTGAAAATAATAATTCCATCAGCAGATACCCTTGCTAGCTCAGGAAGAGTTTTGTTCATATATTTCGGAGATAGGTAATCGAAAGCATCTGACACTATAACATGAGAAAAAGACTTGGGCCTATATGGAAAAGGGAATTTTATATCTGCAACACGTACAATGCCTTTATGCACTAGAGTCTTGCAGTGTCTATCAGCATCCTCAATTTCATATGGCTCCAAACCCCATGCTTCAGTTTCCCCTTCACTTAACAATTTGGAGACCACTGAACAAGTCTCAGGGCCTACATGCAAAACATTTTTCATGCTGCCACCATATGCATTCTTCAAAACAGGAATTGCACTTGGAACCTCAAAAGTGCATGAAAAATAACCTGCAAGAGAAAACAATGCTGAAATTTGTTTATAACAGAAGTTTACTGAATGTCTTTCCAAGACAATGCGTGCAATTGAACAACTTCAATTTTGTGAATCAAACCACAGTTTGTCCTGTTTTTGATCATGGTTGATCAACAAATCTAATAGGTGAGGTATGAACAAAGAAAGTTTGCTCATTGTGTTACACAGCAGCACAGAGCAAATATACGAGGCAGTTTTCTTACAGATGTTATTAGTTTGTCAGCATTTGAAAGTTATAAAATAAAAGGCAACTTACTACATGGTTTAGGGTCCTGAAATTTTTCAATTTGCAAGACAATCAGGCATATTTCAAATTAAAAGGAAAATATATGTTCCAATTTTATAAGAGAGATTTATTTTGCTAAATCTAGTAAACCTCTCTTGTCATCAACCGTGCTCATGGTAATGTATCTATCCACTTAAAAACCTTCTCTTCAATTAGAAACTTTACTTGCCTTGGAGCAACACTACTTATACAACAATCCCAGTTCAAACTTTTCCAACTAATAAGGTAGAAATAGAGAGACCCCCTTAAACCATTCTCAGTCAACCCAGCTGCAGCTGAATCAGCAGTCGTAAGGGAATGCACCACAACAGATTCTGGTAGTAGCTTTCCTTGTTGTTTAAATAATTTGTTCTCTATAAGGAAGAAAAATGAACATTTTGGAAGAGGATGCTAAGAAAACAAACCAGGGGTGCGTTTTATAGCATAACCAATGTCTAATTCATATGATCAGATATTCCGAAGACTACAATTTAGACCGATTATATAAAACCCAACATAAGGTCAAGTTCCTCTCTATGTTAATGGATGCTAAATATTGATGAACAAACGAAAAATGATGAAGGTTTCTATAATCAACAAGATGATAAGCTGCTCTAGCAACAAGAGCCCTCAACTCATAGGATTTGTAACTTCATATCCTGAAACTTTTCGTGTTCCTTGGTGCATCCATGATACAATTGAGAGATAGGGATAAACTTAATATTCTGTATATTTTATTATATGAAGGAGGTGCACAATACATAGTTATATAGACCCCTAGTAGGTGCAGTCAGCATACACTACTAACAAAATCATAACAAACTGTCAGAAAAACAGATTCTAGAAGATCTGATTATTTACATGATTAAAAAATAGAAAATAATCAATAACATTGAGTTTGTGACAGACTAGAAAACCGAGCTTGTAAGAGTGGTTTTGTAAGAACATCAACAACTTGATCAGCTGCAGCCTGCAGGTATATGAGTAACAACTAAGGAAAGATTGAGCACTTATCCACTAATAAAGAAAATGTCCAGTTCCATATGTTTTGTTAAGGAGTGGAGCACCGGATTATGGCTTAAGGCAACAAAACTTTGATTGTCACAATAAATAACTAGTAGAGCACTTGATTTGTAATTCTTGAAGAAGAGATTAAAACCATAAGATTTCAGAAGCAATAATGGCAAGACTATGGTATTCAACTTGGTAGGTATCTCTACTGTAAGCATCAACAAAAGAAATATAATAATTGTATCCCAGGGATGATTGAATGTGAGATGGTCCCCAAAGATTACAAAAAATGAGTTGAAGAGGATGACTATAAGTTGTTAAAGAAGGGTGAGTTAAGTTGACGAGATTTTCCCATTCAGCATGCCACACAAAAGTAAACAGGTGTTTTTTTACTGGAGATATATTACAGTGTTTAAAAACATTGTGTAAAATAATAGAGGAAAGATGTCCTGATAACTGGTGCCATAGAGGATTTAAAGTAATGTTGTCAGACGATGGAGACTAGCGAGTGCTGGAATTATCAGTGGATGAGTGTTGGGACAAATGACAGTGAGGAGATCTGGGTGAAGAATGCAGCGCAAGAGATCAACCTATGACTTGACAAAACAAATAGAGGAGTGAAATTCAAAATAGACATGGTTATCATGTGTAAACTTGCTCACACTAACAAGATTTTTATTTATGGAGGCAACGTGCAAAAGATTTTTCAGATAGAAAGTGACATGTGGTTTAGTATGTGAGGGAAAAGTGAACCAAATAACTACAAGCAAACCTTGTCCATTCCCTAGAAACACATTGGCATCTCCTTGAGTAGGAATAGCTTCCTCAAGATTGTTAGGATCAAAAGTAATATGATGTGAAGCTCTTGAATCTATGAACCAATTATGAGATTGTTGGGCAGGAGCATACGTGTTTGCATAAGTGTGAGGTTAAGTGTTGGAAGTTGTTGTCATGTAAAATTGTGGTTGGCCAGGAGGATCGGAAGGTCACGTCCGAAACGATGACTGAGAAAACACATTCGGATTGTAATATGAAGCAAAGTTGGGCCTCAAATGAGGGTCATACGATTGACCAATATAGTTCAGATCAAAATGATGATAGTAGTATGATGCAGTATGGCCATACTTGTTGCAAACTTGACACTAAATAGAACCACGTCTAGACACTAAATAGAACCACGTCTAGTACTATCACCTCTACATCTGCAATTGCCTTGGCCACCATGAACATCACCCACCTCTGTGAAAAGGTTAGGAGAGTAGGTCTGATATGAATCGAATTATGTCTGAGCCAACTGGACAGTAGGAGCAGAAGTAGTTTGTGAATTTGCCTCAGTTAAATTGAGAGAGAAGTTGTCACCAGATTGTTTAAACTTCTCAATATTAGCTTCTTGAGCAACAAGCAATGATTCAATTTCATCAAAAGAACAAATAAGGTTTGCTATTGATTAATAAGATGAACGATTCATATTCAACTAGAAGGCCTTTAATAAGAATGTCAAGCTACTCATTTTCGGAGATAGAGTCACCAATGGAGTTGAGAGAATGAACAATCCTTTTGAGATGGAGTAAGAACTCAGTGATCAGACGATCACCTTTCTGCATACTGCGTGCGCAACTGTCGCGCCTTAGCTTTAGTTTGTGAATGGAAATCTGAATGAAACTTGTCCCTTAGTTGGAAGGAGTGCTTGCATCCAAAAACACGAGCAAGGAATGAAGCAAAGAGGGACAATTGCAACCACGAGAGGAGAAGTTGATCTTGCGTTTCCTAAATAGTGTACTTGGGATTCTCTTTTCCTAGATCACAAGCAGAGAGGGAGAGATACTACGACAAAATAAGGGGATTTAACAACAAAACATTGAAGGCGGTGTGCCTTGATAGCTGGTTCAGTCTGTTGCTTCCAAATAAAAAAAACTTGTTTCAGAAAGCTTCTCCAATACAAAATATGAGAAGAGGACTAGGGAGGGTGCAGTGGACGGGCCAGGAATGTCAGCCATAGAAAAAAAAAAAAAAAATTAAGCTTTGGATACCATGATAGAACTGAGAGAGAGGGATAAACTTAAAATTCTGTATATTTCATTGTATGAAGTAGGTGCAAAATACATAGTTATATAGACCCCTATTAGGTGCAGCCAACATGAACTACTAACAGAATCAAAACAGACTGTCAGAAAAATAGATTCTAAAAGATTTGATTATTTACACAATAAAAAATAGAAAAAAGGGGCACCGTATTATCATAAGGATAATCATACTTGTTAAAATATGGCTAACCACCGTATTATTTGCAATTGGATATAATGATTCCTCAATGCATGGAACTAGCTCCAATTTTTATCAGCATTGCTACTGGCTTACCTTTCCGTAGCAAAGAAATGCTACTGCTTTTTACCAAGTCTTATGGCTTCTAAAAACAAAAACAGCAATAAGAAACTAATAATTTGATACAAAGCAATCCCAATAACATTCTGAAGGCTTATTGGCATACTTACCTTCTATCCTGCTAACCACATTCTTTCTTCCTCGTAATAGACCTGTCAACTTGAAAATGTAAGATCAACCAGTGCATAAAAACAAGTACAGTAAGTTACTTACATTCAAGCTAGTTTAGTATATCCATAAAAATGGTGTCTAAAATGCATTTAATTAGAATACACTAATAGTATAAAGGCCATTTTTATCCTGTCATCCAAGCACGAATTGGCATATTGACGTTTGTGCTACTAAAGCCAAAAGTAGAAATATTTCTAACTAATCGAGAGTGTAAAATCTTAAAGATGATGATGTATCAAATGAAACTAAAAATTAATCGGGGATTATTTTCTCCGTGATTTCACATGAGAACCCCCCATCAATTGATTTGTCACCCCTGCGACTACGAACATAGAAACTAGCCATTAAAGAGAAAGAAACAGTGACATTAACAAGAACAGCTCATAGAAGCTTGTTACCTGACCCACCAAAAGCATAAATTATGAGAAGGATAGTTCCCTGAGATTTTCAATAAAAAAATAAAATTATTAACCTCATAAATTTATTACCAAAACCGGATGAGCCCAATTCCCATGGGTGGATCCTAATCATCAAACAGCAGCCAAATTGAGAAAAGGATGATAAATTACCAAGAGGACAAGAGATATGGACAGTGGGGAAGTTTTGGATTTGGAATTGAAGACTCCAGATAAGGAAAAAAACCCATCACCACGTTTGGTGGAACTTGGTTGTCTCTTTGACATTACTTCTTATTGTGCCTGCAAAACAAAGATCAGCATTGTTGGGAAAGGAATGAAATTGAAGAAACAAGTGAGCAGTGATGAAAATGGAAATGAAATTTAATGAGAAGGGAGAGTGAAGCACCTTCTTTTATTAGATGGCATTCATAACTTCATTCAACAATGAAGGAAGTTTAGAGATCTGAATCTGAATATATGAGAAAATAAGAGATGAGAAGCATAGCAATTGTAATTGCATTTGCATTTGCATAACGTTACAGCACCAACTTCAACAGATCTGGCGCAAACCGCACTACTCTCATTTTCATTCTATTCTTCTATGCGGAACTACAATAAAAAAAAGTTTTATATTTAAAGCAAGAACCACTCAAGCTTAGTATCAATTCTTATACAAATAAATATTTTAATTTTAATTCATATTCAAACTTTACCTCATTTTCAAATAAATAATTTAAAATTTTATTCTATTTTGATTGATCCTTAGAATTTATTAATTTTTATAAATAAACATCTAAATTTTAAATTACTTGAATTATTTCTTGAATTAATCAATCGTTTATTTACTACTTTTTCTAAGATGTTCGACTTAAATAATTTAAATTAAATGTTCATGAATTATTAATTTTTTTCTTTTTTCTTAAAACTTTTTTGTATATAAATTAAATGAGAATTTATAAATAAAGGAAATAATAAAATCATTTAAAAAGCTCAGTTTAATATTACAACAATCTTTTATAGATTAAATCTGAAATTGCTTATGTAAAATTTTGTAGTTCTGTAAAACTCTAGTACCTGATTATCATGGAGGAACAATGTTTATTACGAAGAATAATAATGACTTGAAGATAAATACATTAGTTATTGGGGATGTAATGCTATTTCTTAAAATTATAATATTTGATAGTAATTACTATGTTAAATTAGTCTTTTGGTCTCTCTATTTGTCATGAAATTTCAGTTTGGTCCTCAAATTTTTTGTTGTCTCAATTTGGTCCTCATTTCTTAAAAATGACTCAATTTGGTCCTCACTGTTAACATTGACCAAATGGTGTTAAAGTTAACGTCACGTGTTAATTTCTAGTTTTTTTTGTTTTTTTTAATATTTTTTTAATATTTTTTATTTTTTTTTATTTTTATTTTTGACACGTGTCACTTCACATTTGTGCCACGTGTCAAAGTGACACAATTTGGTCTTTATATTTGTTTTTAGTTTCAATTTAGTCCCAATTTTTGTAAAAATGAAGCACTATTATCCTTCCTTAAATTGACACTAAATTTACTTTTTTATAAATTTTATGGTGATATTCTTACTAAAATTAATGTTTTTATTAAATATTTCTGTAAATATTTCAAATTAACTTTAAATTTTATACAAAACATTAGACTTTGATTTTGTTTTGAACTTGAAATTTAGTTCCTAAACTTATGTGTGACAAGTTATTTGATTTTTAATTTTTACTAAGTTTGTATAATATGATACACTTGATGCCTTTA